>Ga0208968_1000074_pt1 | contig 108668 bp, 89 predicted proteins | sample RifOxyA3_FD_184031 | JGI IMG/M metagenome (GOLD analysis project Ga0208968, IMG submission 184031) | Groundwater microbial communities from Rifle, Colorado - Rifle Oxygen_injection A3 (SPAdes) | ecosystem: Environmental > Aquatic > Deep subsurface > Groundwater | place: Rifle, Colorado, United...
AGCCACGAATTATGTGCAATCTTTATGTCTTGCAGGGGGTTCGGTGATGTTCGTTGAAGAGCCGGATGTGGGAGATCTGCAAGTCCGGTTCTGTGAGGGGCGTAAGGTGTCTCTCATGATAAATACATTTTATTGTAAGGAGATACTATGACGCCTACTCGACAAGGAACCGCTTCGATGGATGGCACCCTGGTTTTGGATGCAGCCCACATAGTTTTTTATCGACGCGGTTATACCGGCTTCGGAGTGGTCGCGTAACGCCGGGATGTTCACCAGGTAATCGGCTTCCATGATGTCTTTGTGTATACCCAATTGTGAGTCCAGATATAAATGGTTTGAAGGTGTAAAATCAGCCGCGCATGACAGACGCACTCCTTTTTTTTCGATTCTTTCCTTGTAGAAATAGGTGTTTTCCTTCAGCATGGCGTCGTTGTTATCGTACACGGTGATGTTTTCGCAGGGGAATGAGTTGCCCAGCATAGAATGCAGCCCATCAACAACCGCGGAAACGACTTCCACATGCGTGGCATAGTGCAGTCGCGGATTGGAAAGGTTCACTTTTATCGTGATACGGCTGTTTTGGGTTATTCCCGGAAAAAATCGTTCAAAGGCTGTTGCGATATCATCTGTGCCGGTAATGTTCCTTATACCGGTAAAGACCATGGCTTTTACAGTTTCAGCATCCACAACCCCTTTTCTAATGTCAGGCGCAGAGGTAGCGGTTGGTGCTGTGACCGTCACAATTCGTGCTTTGAGTCCTTTGGCAATGGCGCCCGGATTCTCCTGGGCGTGCAGGTGCTGGACTGGGTAAAGAAGGCCGGTGACGGCCGCGGATGTCATGAATCGTCTGCGTGTTAATTCCATGGGGATCACCATTTTGCCACAGCGCGCAATTTTTGCGTGCCGCCGCGTTCCTTGTCCTGGTTTATAGTAACGTATTCGTCCTTGAGGTTATTGCCCAGTCCGTCCTTCAGGTTTATTTTCACCGTGGCCTTGGCTAAAAATCCCGCCGAATCCCCTTCAATCGAATAAATGAAGTATTTTGAATCAGGGGCCGCGAAATTAAGTTCTTCGAATGTTGGAGCGTAGCTTTCGGTCTCAATGTAGTACGCTTCCTCCAGGGAGTGGATATGTGTAAGAATTGTCTTGAATTCAACGACCTTTGCCTGCGTGGTGGTGCCGAGAAACCGAGGGATGGCCAGCATGGTCAGAATGCCGATGATGGCGATGGCCACCACTAATTCGGTGAGGGTAAAACCTGATTGGTCGCCAAGCAGGGACCTGCAGGGGTGTTTCTTTTTTTTCATGCTCTGTCCTTTAAAGGTGAATGGATTTTCGCAGCAAACGTTTTTGAGAAAGTATATGCACAGGCTTTTTACCTATTGTCAGGAACAGGCTGCATCTGATAAAGTCGATTGCAGCGGTTTCATCCGCCTCAAGGCGTCCATTGTGGTTTTTATCCAGATCAGCCATTTCGACGACGCCGTCTTTATCAAAATCCCGCGTGGAATCACTCCCGAAAAAATAAAAGCCAACAGAATCCACCTGTACGCATGTATCAAAGATCAGCTTGTTGTTTAACGTCAGCTCCGGTCTCGTAGTAAGATGCCGCTTCTGAAATTGGTCCGATGTATAGACCATGCGGCCGGTTTCAGCGGTATCGATACTATACAAATGGGAGAACTCGTGTTCGAGCCTGTGCAGGCCGGTTTCAAGGCTGGTGACCGCTGCCGTGTTCTTTGACCAGCGTGCGCTCGATTTATAAATGAACGAATAGTTAAGATATATAACCTCCGCGGCCAGTGTGACCAGAAAAAGTGACACGATTATCTCGGTCAGGGCATACCCTTTGTCATTTTTTCGTATATTATTCAACATGGGTCATTATCTCAAAAAGCGGCAGGTATAACCCTACCAGGACAAGACTGACAAACACTCCCATGACAACGATGAGCAAAGGTTCGAGAATGGTCAGCAGGGAGGTCGATGCTGTTTCAACATCGTTTTCGTAATATTCAGCCGCTTTTTGGAGCATATCCTTCAAGCTCCCGGTCTTTTCCCCGATAGCGGCCATTTGCACGGAAAGGGAGGGAAAGACCGATTCAACTGCCAATGCGCCACCAAAGGACTTTCCGGATTCAATTGCAGCTACGATCCTGCCAACAGCCTTTTCAATAATGCGGTTACCCAATGCGTGTTGGGTAATCCTGAGGGCATCCACAAGCGGAACTCCTCCGGCAAGTAATGTGGCTGTTGTCCTGTCCAGACGGGCTATGGTGCTTTTCAGAGAGAGTGCTCCGAGTACCGGCACCTTTATTTTTATCGAATCCCAGAAGCGCCTGGCCGCATCTTGCCGGATAATGAGCGAAGACAACACAACTGCCAGACCAGCGCATATGCCAAGAGCGCCCCAATGGTCTTTTATAAGCGCACTGAGGGTGATAATGACGGTTGTCAGAAAAGGCAGGTCTTTTCCCATTTCCAGGTACATGGATTGGAAGGTGGGCACCACAAACACGAGAAGTGTTATTAAAACGCAGAGCGCAACGCAACTGACGACGGCCGGATAGAGCATTGCTCCTATTATTTTTCTGCGGATCGCCTCTGATTTTTCGAGGTAGTCGGCCAATTTTGAGAGTATTTCGGGAAGGTTGCCAGATGATTCACCCGCGCGTACCATGGCGCAAAACAGGGCGCTGAAGGTTCGGGGGTGCTGGGAGAGGGCGCTATGCAGGGCAAGACCCCGTTTAATGTCGTTTGCCACGGAAGCCAGAATAACCTTAAAACGGGAGTGTGCGGTTTGGTTCTGCAATGCGTCCATGCAGGCGTCCAGAGGGAGTCTTGACGAAACAAGAATTGAAAGCTGGCGGGCAAAGGAGGAGATGTCGCGTTTGGGGATACTAAGATGGAATGAAGAGGCCAGGCGCCTGCCTATCCGGATGTTTTTAAGCTGGCGCATTTTTAGCGCTGCAATGGCATGGTCAGCATTGGTCGCGCTGAGCACGCCGCATTCTTCTTTTCCAGCCGCGGTAACTGCGGTATAGTTGAATTCATCCATTATAGTTTTGCTATCCTGGAAAAACGAGCGTGGAAATGTCAAAAATAATTTTTCCGCTCTTTTCGACAAAGATGGTTATTTTTTTCAGTTCTTCACCAGACACTGTTCTTTTTATAGCCAAAGGGCCGTCTCTAAACAAAATAACACTTTCCTGGTTTTTCAGGCCATTCTTTCCATGAATGGATTCCTCCAAGAATCCCACCGCTATTTCAACGGCCCTTACCCTGTCGCTGAAGATGGGGGTCGCGGTCAATTTTCCAACATAGGCGGTAAGGGGAAGCCCGATTGCAGAGAAAATGGCCAGAGCAACGAGTATTTCAGTCATGCTGAAGCCGGCGTTGTCAGTTTTCATGGAGACTCACTGTTTTTAAGAGGGGCGTTCCTGAAAATATGACGGGAAGGGCAAAGGTGCTGGAAAAAGAGACCCGGTCCACCACCGTATTGAAGAGCCAGTTATAAAACGACGTTTCGCCTTCCTTGCGGTAGAACCCTTTTGTTGTGCAATGACCGGTTATTGTGCCTCTGAATTCCATTATTCCGTTGTTATATACGACACCTGAGCATACAGATTTTGGGGAAATGTAAAAGGTGACTTGATCTTCATTGTCAGGGACGCCGGGATAGGTTGCCACAAAGACCCCTTCACAAGGTTCTGTTGATGTTATTGAAATGCCGCCTTGGTACAATCCGTCGGTCTTTCGCATGAGCGCGTAGATAAAGGCGGGGTTGTGGGTGTGGGCCGCGTCCGACACTATCACCATGCCTTCGGAGAGCAGTTGCGCGGAAACCTGGGCATGATTGGCAATGGTAATGCCGTTACGAGCGTAGAAAATAGCGTTGTCCACACGCGATTCGCCGTCGAGGACTATGCTTCCGCCGCAGAACGCGGAAAGCCAGTTTGTTCTGGCTGTGCCGCTGATGTGCAGTGAGCGTTCGATGTAGAGGCGCACTGGTGAGGAACATACAGCGTCATTGTTGATAAAGACATCTCCCTCAACAAAAATGGATTTGTTCGCAAAGTTCCTCAGAAAAGCGGTGGAGGCTGTTTTGCCAAGATCGAGTGAATGGTGCAGGATGGTATCACATTTCCTGAAATCCCGCAGCTGGTCACGGACGTTCCCGATGTACCGGATAACGAGCGAGTCGTTGAGCGTATCAGGTTCTTCGCGCTGGATCACGGCACCGTTAATGAGAGGTCCGCCTGTAAACCGATAGGAAGTTTTAGCCGCGGCCTCAATAGTGTTTTGAACAAGGCACACGTCCCCGGCAATCCTGTTATTGGCCCCAATGACAAGTTTCGTGTTTTTTTTATTGAGCGTGATGGCTGGATCAAACGCAACCGGCATACACTCGCCAAGAAGGGCCATGACAGTGTCTCGCGCCTTTGCCCAGAACCCAATGGAAGTGATTCTGATATATCCGCCATAATTCTCAACCGAAGCAATAAAACCCGCTTTGGTGTCGAGTGTGTCCTGATAGTTTTTACAGCGCCATAGGGCGGTTTTTTCGCCTGATAGAAAGTACCGGCATTTTTCAACACCGGCTTCGGCCGCATAACGCGCTTCAATTTTGTTTGAATGGGATATATGGGAAGCTGACTTGACACGGGAATAAACGAGAAATCCGTTGAATATAGTGATGAGAACCACAATCATGCATAAAACAAAAATAAGAACAAAGCCTTTTTGGTTACGCATGGCAATCACTGGAGTATGTAGGTGCGGCCTTGGCATTCAATGGTCACGCTGTTTGTGGTTATTTTGATAATACGGAAGTTTCCCGCAACATCGCCTTTTTTCGCGTTGATTGTTTCGTTTTTAACCGTGTCCCTGAGAATGGCGAGTGAGTTATTACTCTCCCACATGATACCGTCGAGAACAAATGGCTGTGTTTGGGGCGCTGGCCGGGCAGTTCGCTCAGCCGACCGCGGGGCGTCCCCGGGGACCAGACCGGAGAAGGGGTCCCTGGCGTTTCCGACATATGTGTATCCCGCCGCGGCAAGGATCCGCGTGAAGCCGGTATCCGGTGTGTTTTCCGATGCAATGAACATTTCTTGTGCTTTATCCGTAATAGGCTCAACGGCGCTTCTTTTTATCAGGACAACGTTATATACCCAGATGGCGATGGTAATGCCGGATATGCAGACAAGAAGAACGCGTTTTATCATAGTATTATTTTAACACGTAAAAAGATATGTTCATCTTGGTTTTTAATGACGGATTTCCCGGACGAAGAGGCGTACAATGTATCTCCGAAAACTTGACGACATGGCCGCTTTTTTCAAGTGCATTTACAAATAGGGCCGTTTCGTGGTACGTGTTGTTCACAGTGACCGTAAAGGGGATTTCACTATAGGTCGGGATTACCGCAGGCTTTTCCGGTTTAATGCTCTGAAGACGTACGCCATTCCTGAGTGCGATGGTGTTGAGGGAGTTAAAAAGAAGGGACGGCTTCTCGTCACCATCGGTTGCGGTCTGGATGTCCGAGAAAATCGACATATAGTCTTTATGCCGGGAGATAATCGCGGTCCGGTGCATTAACAGTTGGTTGATAGCGGCCGACTGTTGGGAGAGATGGACGCGTACGGCGACCGTTTTGTACATCGCAGATGCCAAGGGGACCACAACAAACAGCACGAGAACGCATAAAAGAGCGCCGGAAATGGCAACCTGGATCAATTCTTTATTTCGTCGCAGCGCGGTACTATGTTTGTTCATTTAATTTCTATTTCCATGGCAAAATGAATCAAACGTCCAGGCGCGATAGCGCGAGACTTTGAATCCCTGTCGCTTCTGTGTTCGGCGTAGAGCAATGAAACCTTACCAAAAAGAGGTTCTTTTTCGAGATTTGAGTAAAAAAGAGAGATCCCCGCATTGTCGGCGCCGGTAGCGGAAAGAGAAATCTGTTTCCGTTTTTCATTGTCAATGATGTGTAATTCATTGAAGCGGATGGAATGCGGGCACGCGGTTGCAAGAATCTCAAAAATCCTGCTTTTGGCAACTGACATGTAGGTTATGGATGAAAGTTTCATCACTTTTTCCCTGATGGCTTTGTTTTCCCGATGCATTTTCTGGAGCTTCTCAACGGCGATATTTTGAGTGTCCACCGTATCTTTCAGCCCTGTGATGGCATGGCGAAGGGATATTGTCACGCCGGCCAGCACGAGACAGACAAGGACGATTGCAGTGAAACCATATCTCACTATACCCTGATAGAGGGTATGCAGGCGCCTTTTTTCAGCTATCTCCCTTGGTATGACTGACGCGTGGTTGATGTTTTTCTTGAAATGCGCGGAATTGAAAACGAGTGCCCAGGGAAAAATAAATTCATCATAGCAAGGCACACGCGGAGTACGCAAGGCCCATCCCATTTTCGCGTAGTATTCGGCCAATGTTTCCCGCGAATCGCCAAGTATGCTCATTGTTCGTATTTTCTCTCCCTTGCATTTATTTTCCCAGAAACTTGAAATGAAGGTGTCTATAATCTGTGCGAAACGGGCTGGGTCAGCACTAAAATCCTGGCTGCCCGCTGGAAGTGTGGCCCCTTCCGCAAGAGTGCCGTCAGGAGCGTATATAAACGCGTTTGTTTCAGTATTGCCTACAAAAAGGAGAGCCCCGGGACTTGGGTGGGATGCGCTTGCTTGGATAGCAATACCTAACTCATATGGTCCGCATCCGATTCTTTCGACAAAAAGATCAGCTTCGCCGGTGGTTCGACTAAGTTTTTCCTCTGTTTGCCGTTTCATGGCGTTGATCAAAACACTATGGTCCGAGAGCGGCATGCTATCCTGAATAATGGTATCGGCCGGAATACACTCGGGCAGAATGGAGGGGAGGGGCAGAGCTCCGGCTTCAGAGAGCATATTGGTTTTGTGAATGATCCTGGATATCGTTTCATGTTCGCCGGGAGAGGTCGCTATGCTGTCAGGCGCCAGAGCGTTTCGGCCGATAAAATCAATTAACGATTCATTCTTTTCGCTTTTTATTTTCCGGACCACACGAATTTCAGGGAAAGTCTGGATTGTTGCATAGTAATATACGCCCTCTTTATGGTACAGGGCCGATCTGTATTGCGGTATGGCGAGGAATCGTCGTAGGAATGCAAACACTGGGAACACCTATTTAGCCAGCTGCCATTCTTTAATGATTTCTTCGTGTTTTACGTTGGCATCGCTCCCGAAATAAATATGCGGGGTAAGGAAGATCATCATTTTTGTCTTGACCTCTCTTTTTGTCTTGTGGCTGAAGAAAAAGCGTAAAACAGGGATTCTACCCAATATGGGAACACGTTCAATGACTTCCTGTTGATTGGTAGAGATGAGTCCCCCAAGAATATATGTTTCGCCGTTCTTAAGCCTTACCGTTGCCGTGATTTCACGGGTGTTGATGGGGGGCGGGATTTTTCCCGGCATGGGGCTTACCCCGGGTATCTGAAAAATCGGTTTTATTTCCACAGTGACTTGATCGTTGGAGGTTACCCATGGTGTTACTGACAAAGAAATATTTGCCTCATAGCTTTCCAGGCGTTCTGTGGTTTGGTGCCGCAGTGTGTTGTCGCCAGACTCTATCTCGCTTGTCAGGAGAATGTATTCACGGGTGCCGATTTTAATGAGGGCAGTATGGCCGTTCAGTGTGGCGACCTGGGGAGTGGATTGAACGTTCGCGAGGCCCTGGCTTTCGAGAAGGTTGATTTGGGCGCGGAAATCGGATGGAAGTTTGACGATCTGTTTTAAACCAAGAAAATCAGACGCTTTAGACAAATAGCCGTTTACGTCTTCTCCCCGGGCCTGCAACGCTATTTTCGGACTGATCTGTCTTTTGAAAATCGATGAGTCCCCGGATGCTTGCAGGAACGCCTTGACTCCCGTTTCATCCATTCGAGAGATGGAGAAGTCCACCACAAGCGCTTCAATGAGGATTTGCGGCACTGGTTTGTCTATAAGGGCGATATACTCCCTGCACGCACGGATTATATCGTACGACCCAATGACCATGATCCCGTTCTGTTCCTTTATGACCTTGAGTACGGCCTGTTCGATAACCGATTTCGGCAGCAGCTCCAGAATCTGATCGGCTTTCAGATTAGAGAGCTTGATAAGTTCGTAGTTTGTAATTTTTTTCTGGCTTTCATCTCCAATGAAATAGACCTCCCCGTCTTTCCAGAGAGTGTATTTCGTGTTGCTCAATAGAAATTCTATTGCCTTGTCTATGTTGAGTGTGTCGATATTTGCGGTAACGCTGCCTTCGATGGTGCCGAAAAAGAAGATGTTCATATTTGCTTGAAGGGCTATTTCCTCAAGCAGTTGCTTTAGCGAAGCATTGTTCGCTTCAAATCCAATCTGCCGTTTGTCTATTATTCTGACAACGCTGTTTTGGCCGCGGCCCACCGCTTTGCTTCCCAGCTGGCTTTCGCTTTCTTTTTTCATGACATAGAAAATGCCGCCCGACTCTTTGATGTCAAATCCGTTGCTGCCCATCAGGATCTTGAACCCTTCTTTCTTTTCCAAATTCGTCAGAAAACCTGTTATTCCTCCGGAAAGGCCTTTCTCGGCTACCACGTTAATGTTTGTCAGTTGCGTATATTTTCGTGTTACCGAATCGAGGGGCACGTTGGTAAGTTCAAAGGATATTCTATCGTTTCGCAAAACCATTTTTACCGGGGCCGCTGGCAGTTCCTCGGGCTTGGGTATTTCTTTGAATATTTCGATGATATTGTTCCTGACCCTGAATGAAAAGCCATACCGTGTAACGATGAATTTTATTGCATCTTTCAATTTAATGTTCGTCAAATGGATCGGTATGACTCCGTTGACCTCAGGTGAAAGCCAGATATTAAGCCCATATTTTTCGCCAAAACCTCTTAATACGTCGCGTATGTCAGCGTTTTTAAGATTTAGCGATGAAATTTTTATGGAATCAGGAACCGGAAGGTCTTGTTTCTCTGTCATGGACTGGGATGTTCCTGCGGCAGCAGGGGTTTCTACAGTCTGATCGTAGGATATAACCCAAGCCGTTCCTATTAAAAGAAGGATTAATAGTTTTGTACGTATCATGATACATGCCTCCAATCAGACATCTGAGGTTTCGCGAAGAACTTCTTCATAGGTCGTCATTCCACTTGTAACTTTATCCGCACCGTCTTCCCGGAGCGTCTTCAGGCCTTCAAGCTTTGCCGCGTGCGCTATACCGGCGGCATTTTTGTTCTCAAGGATCATCTGCTGGATTGTGTCAGAAACATACAACAACTCGAACAGGCCAATTCTTCCTTTGTATCCGGTCATATTGCATTCAGGACATCCTTTACCAACGTAACTGGCTTGAATGGCCATATTACCGTTATGTGGAGCAGTGGTTTTTTCTTTGCAATGGGTACAGATTTTTCGAACAAGTCGTTGTGCAATAATGAGAGTGAGGGAAGATGATAGAAGGAATTTTTCTATACCCAGATCCTGGAGTCGTGTAATAGCGCTTGCGGAATCGTTCGTATGGAGCGTTGATAAGACCAGGTGGCCTGTTAGAGATGCCCGCACAGCAATGTCTGCTGTCTCTTTATCGCGGATTTCACCAATCATAATGACATTCGGGTCCTGTCTGAGCAGTGAACGGAGACAGGAGGCAAAGGTAAGCCCTATGTCAGGTTTTATATGGGTTTGATTAATGCCAGGAAGGTCGTATTCAATAGGATCTTCAACCGTTGAAATGTTCAATGTTTCCGATTTGATATGGTTTAACGCTGCGTACAATGTGGTTGTTTTTCCAGACCCAGTAGGCCCGGTCAGCAGGATTAGCCCATGGGGCCGGGCTATGCATTTTTTCATTATAGTAAGGTTTTTGTCTCCCATGCCCAGAAACGACAAATCCAACAGAACGCGTGATCTATCAAGAATTCTGAGTACGATTTTTTCACCATAGTGGGTTGGAAGCGACGATACGCGGATGTCGATGTCTTTTTCATTATGAAGAATTCTGAAACGTCCATCCTGGGGTTTACGCCGCTCGGCAATGTCGAGGGCTGCCATAACTTTGATCCGGCTGATGATTTCCGGTCTTTTTGCTTCGGGGAGAGTATCGAATTCTTTAAGAAGTCCGTCGTAACGCATCCGGATCAATAGACCGGTTTCAAATGGCTCGAAATGGATGTCAGACGCCCCGGAGTCGATAGCTTCCCCGATAATTTTATTGATCAGATCAATGACAGGGGAATGGGGGGGGGCGGCGCTTGAGGATTGACCATTATGTGGACCTTTTTTTCCGCTTAGGGCCTGTGCATGGCAATCCGAATCGTCAAGTAAAATTCGGGACAAAGCCAATCGAAGCTCTGGTTCTGGAGTGGATACCGGTACAATTTTCTTTCCCGACACGAAGCTTAGCAGTTCAAACAAATGAATGTCAGCAACATCGGCAACACCGATCGAAATACTGGTCTCAGATTCCTCAAGCGGGATGAATTGGTATTGATTATATAAGGCATTTTGAAACCCAGCATATGTTGAGTTAGTTTTTTTACGTGCGGTATTGGTCATATTCTAAAATACTGATAAATAAAGAGATACCACGATAGTGCTGGACTTCGTACTGGAACCCCTTTATATAAAAATATAGTATTAACCCGGTCCTCTTTGCCATGATATTGCGGAGAAAGTTGACGCGCTCGTACTCACCCGTGCTATGGAATTAATTCATCCGCCTTCCGGGATTGGTCTGCTTGAGCCCTTAGTGTGGCCGTAGGAATACGGATGCGTTTAAAATAGTGGAGGGGAGGACGTGTTTGTGCCCAGAGCGTGTTTTATGGCATACCCTTGCCTCTTACCTTAGATATTATTTGATCCATTATAGAGTACGGTTCGGGAAAATAATAATAGGGGCCTTGTAAAGCAAAAAGAGTAAAGAGTATATTCCTGTAATACCACGGAGGTGTATTCTAATGAAAGATGTTCTTATAGTGTTTTGCCTGGTTTTTATTTGCGGATGCGCTCCATCAATAAAGAGGTCTGGCTATGTCCTTCCTTTGACCCCGCCGCCTTCACACTGCAAGGTTGAAATTGTCAGAAATTCGCAAGACCTGCGTGAAGAAGATAAGCTGGGTACCATGATTGTCTATGACAATGGCCTCGCTGTCCAATGTTCTGAGAACATCATTACTGAAATTATCAGGGACGAAGCGTGCAGGCTGGGTGCGAAGGTTGTCAATTTATATAACATAAAGGAGCCATCAGTATTTGGCAGCACCTGTTTTCAAACATATGCTGATTTTTATTCCTCGGGAACAGGCGAGGAGTATATCCCCAACGAGCAGGCTGCCCTGCAAAGCGAACAGAGAAGAGAGGAGCGAGGGCAGAGGAAGGCAATGTTGGAAGCGGCAATGGATAGCATTAAAAACAATGGGAACGAAATCTATATTGGATTGGATATTGGAGTGGTTCTTTCCGGTGGACAATTAGATCTGGCCAAGGCAGGGCTTACGCCCACTCCGGAGGGAATGTCGCGATTCGGAGGCTCCGTGGGGTTTGCGCATTGGGGATAGAAAACAAGAATCCCAAAATGGAAGGCGCGACTCGCGCCCTCAGTGCGCAGGAGATTGTTTTTCCTCTCTGGTTTGGGTTTAAAATATAATTTGGCGGGTTCCATATCGGAAATATGCACTACTTCAAATTCATTTTGGCCCAAACATATAGGTAGCAACTAATACTGGGCTATCAGATATATGCGATGGGCGAAGTATACGGTGCACTGTGGATATCAGATCGACAAGAACTGCAGACTATGACACAATGGAATGAGTTATGTGCCCTTTTATCCGAAGACCCCGCGCAATACGAAGGAGAATAATAAAAACATTGCATTCATGTTGTTTTTGATATTATATATGATATCATGAATAAAGGATTTGACATCGTAATCGACACGAATGTTTTGGTCTCCGCTATTCGATCTTCACAGGGCGCATCGTTCAAGCTGTTGTCTTTGATAGGTAAAAACCACTATCAACATCATATTTCAGTTCCTCTTGTTTTTGAATATGAAGAAATTCTACATCGACAAGGTAAGTTATTAGGACTGGATGCTGAAATAATTGATGACATTCTTAACTATAACATTGCCACCGCGATTTCGCATGAATTGTACTTCCTTTGGAGACCATGCCTCAACGATCCGAAAGACGAGATGGTTCTTGAATTAGCCATTACTGCCAACTGTGAATACATCATAACTTACAATCTCAAACACTTCAACAGAGTAAAAGGATTCAAAGTTAGAGCGATTACACCAAAAGAGTTTTTAACCTTGATAGGAGGCTAATATGAGCGCAATTTCACTTCGCCTGCCAAATTCATTACATAAGCACATGAAAGAGGTAGCCAAACACGACGGTGTTTCTGTAAATCAATTTATTTCCGTGGCAATTTCTGAAAAGGTTTCTGCGCTCTTTGCCCAGGATTATCTTGAACAACGGGCGAAACATGCTTCAAGGGCAAGATTTGAAAAGGCCCTATCCAGGATCCCGCATTCAGAACCAGACGCCTTCGACAAACTCTAAAGACAGCGCGGGTAAAGACGGGCAGGAAACGGCACATAACAAGCCCCATGCCATCATGCCGCATAGGGCACGACGCAAACCATCCGGTTTGCTGCGCACATGCGGCGGAACGTTGAGGTGTTGCACATGATCGAAATACGTCGAATTTGTATTAACTGTGGTTCTAGCCCTGGGCTACTTAAAGAATATATGGAAACTGCAAAACAACTCGGAAAATATTTCGCAAATCAGAATATTGAAATCGTATATGGTGGAGCAGATGTGGGACTTATGGGAGCAGTTGCCAATTCCGCATTGGAAAATAACGGGAAAGTAATAAATAGCAAAATAGCAAAAGTTGAAAAATGGATAGACAAGAAATAACTCCTCGCAAGTCATATGATTGATACAAATAACCGTTTGAAATTCACGATCGATGCAGAAGCTGATAACTCATCGGCTCGCGCATGCACATTCACTACGCTTCACAACACTGTCCAGACGCCGGTTTTCATGCCCGTAGCCACCTTTGCGTCCCTGCGTAATCAGACTCTTGATATCCCCAGAGAAATCGGCTATACCGTTCTATTAGCAAATACATATCATCTGCTTCTGCGTCCCGGAACTGAAGTTTTCAGAAAAATCGGCGGCATTCATCGTTTTATGAACTGGAACCGTTCTGTACTTACCGACTCCGGCGGATTTCAGCTTTTCTCGCTTTCAGAATCTTCTGTTATCAGCGAAGAAGGCGCACGCTTTAAAAGTTATGTCAACGGAGATACTCTTCTTCTGAGCCCCGAGAGCAGCATTGAGACACAGAAAATCATCTCAAGTGATATCATGATGGCGCTGGATCAGTGCATTTCTTCAGCGTCCAACGAAAAACAGTGCCGAGAATCAGTCGATATTACCGCCCGCTGGGCAGAGCGAAGTCTTATTGCACGCGGAGATTCTTCGCAGTCAGTGTTCGGTATTATTCAAGGCGCCTGTTTTCAGAACCTCAGGAAAATCAGCGCACAACAGATTACCTCTCTTCCATTTGATGGCTTTGCAATCGGCGGACTTGCTGTTGGAGAATCAGCCGATGAGCGCAATGACATTACCGAACTTACCGCACAGCTTATGCCGGCAAACCGGCCGCGGTATCTTATGGGCGTTGGCACGCCAATAGATCTTCTTGAAGCAGTTCACCGAGGCGTTGACATGTTTGACTGTATTGTGCCAACGGCAATGGCCCAGCAGGGGGTTGCATACACCTCTACCGGCAAAATTAAACTTCATCGCAGTGTATACAAATTAGCCGATGAGCCTCTTGATGGTATATGCGATTGTCCTGCATGCAAGAATTATACCAGAGCGTATCTGCATCATCTGGTAAGAATAAATGAGTATTTGGGCGGATATCTGATTGGTCAGCATAATTTGACCTATTATCATCGCCTGATGAATGATATGCGAAACCACATCATAAGCGGAGATTTTCGATCATTTTATAACCGGAAAAAAGAGGAGCTTATTCTCTCGGACGATGTGAATCCCAAAACGGTTCCCACAAAGAAGTTCAGAAAAAATATACGTGAGCTCGGCAACTATGAAGTTATTCAGCAAGAAGCCGGTTTTCACAGCATATACGACAAAGTTTCGGGCGAGACCATGCATTCAGTCATTGATCCCATGATCGAATCAAAGGTATTGTATGTTGATCAATCAGATCTGAACCAACACCTGTCAAAAGACCTCTGCGAACCTCTTGTTATCTGGGATGTGGGGCTGGGTGCTGCAACAAATGCGATGGCGGCTGTACGAGAAATAGAACGATTGCGCAAAGAATGTGGTTTTAAACGGGCTGTTCAGATAATCAGTTTCGAAAACGACCTTGATTCAATCCGGCTTGCGCTTCAAAACCCGTTTCATTTTTTACATATTAAGCATGCTGCCCCATTTTCTATCGCAAAAACCGGATACTGGGAAAACAGCGCATCCGGTATTCAATGGACGCTTGTTGTTGGTGATTTTGCAGAAAGTCATAAAAAAGCACCGGCCCCGGATATTATATATTATGACATGTATTCACAAAAAACCAATAAAAGTTTATGGAGCTTGCAGTTGTTCAAAAAGACCTTTGATCACTGCCAAGGAAAAAATGCACGGCTTATCACATATTCGGCCTCGACAAGGGTTAGGGCAGCGCTGCTTGCCGCAGGATTTTTTGTGTGTTATGGGACCGGCACTGGATTTATTGCCGATACGACCATTGCATTTACCTCATTTGAAGAGGTTAAATCCCATCCAAAACCGATTGGAAAAGAATGGCTTGCCAGATGGGAGCGAAGTACTGCAAAAACAGATAGCAATCTATCTGAAGAAGAAAATGAAACATTCAACCAAAAAGTGCTGAATCACAGACAGTTTGTCTCATAAAATAACCTGCTTTCAAGCTTATTTTTATTCATTTTATCCTTTAATCTCTCATTGTGCAAATGTTATACTATACGATTCTTTTTATTAAAAAAATGCGTATAGCAATACTTTTATTCTGTATCATTACTCTATCCTTTGCGGAATACCACGATCCTGGCGACCCTGGGATATCTGCTGCGCAAAAAACATGCGCCACAACATATGGCCGTCTGGCAGAATGTGCCAAAAACGCATGGGAAAACAAGGAAGAGCTGCGGATATTGACCCGTTTGCCTGCCACGGTTGCAAAACAGCCCAAACTTCCCCAATTGCCTGGTACCACCTGGGCCGATACGGTAAAAACCATCCAGGACTGTGTTCATGCCATAAGCCTATATCTTGACAGTGCATTGTTCTATGCAACTGAATTGCAGGCACGGAGATTAAACTCGGTACTCCGCGATACCATAGCGCGCGCAACAACCCGCATCAATGATCTACGAACACAAAAGAGCGCAGATTCCGCAGAAATTGCAGAGAACATTACACAGGCGGAAAAGCTGCGTGCCGATAGAGAGCGCCATATGGCCTGGATCAGCTCAAGAATACAGACGCTAAAGACCATGCGAACAGTGTTTAAGACAAAAAGTTTTATCGTTGTGAAAAACCTGGCTGAAACTACTCCTGGAGACCAGGGTGAATCAGAAACCATTCGATACGATACTCTGAAATTCTCCATTTCGACTAATACATTCACTCTGCAATGGCAGGATACTCTTGTATATCCTGCAACAACAGGGGCCTCGGACCGGGTAGAATATACCATTGGCGGCCTTCAATTTCCCTGGTTCGATGTGGTTGTTCAACTAATGGATCTTTTCCACGCTTGCAGCCGCCATCCTGCCACTGTTTCAACAGGTCCAACAACCCGGTATATAACATACACAAAAGACCAGAGAGCATATGTGCTCAATGGTGACAACACGTCCAATGTACAGGTTGGTAAAATATTTAATCTCTTTTCCCTCTCTCTTATGGATGCAATAGGCGCAAACCTGTTCACTGATCATAAAATTGTGTATGAGACATCTCAAAGAGAGGGAAGCAGCATCAGGTTTGAGGATAAAAAATTGTCATTTATTTTTGCCGCAGAGACGCAGGAGACGCCAAACAAGGTTGTTTTTGAAGGAGACCAGACATTTAGCGTTGATATAGCCTTTGGCGCTGCAGGAGCAACGAGATATATAAAACGCCTGGCTAAAGTTGATCCAGCAACCAACACAATAGCTTTTTCATGGGAATTTGCAGACAATGGTGTTGCATTTATTGCGCGTTAGTATTTTTATCCTTTGTATCTCAGGTATTTTAGATGCTGAATGGCAGAGTTATCGTTGCGTCATCACCACTGAGGTGCGTGCCTCGGGATTGATTGTCAACTCGGTGAGCGACATGGTTTGCCAAAGGAAAAATGGCAGCATCTGGCAAAGAATACACGCGGTAAAACCAGAGGACAAGGAGTACGTCGCTGTTATACGGGAAACAGAGCGCGAAACCTATTTTCCTCTGACTGAAACTCTGGTCAAAGCAGCACCAGCCGAAAACGACAATAGCGGTTTTCTTACCCAGGTGCAGTCCCTGTTAAGCAGACAGGAGATCGAACCCAACAAACCCCTGTCAATCGACCTCAAAAACATACCTGAGGCTGCCGGACTGCCCTGCAGGTTTGTCACTTTTATACGATCTGAAAATGGGGGAAAGCGCGAGGACCGCTTTTCGTTTGCTGATTCAACCCGGATACCTGTGGGAACCCTTGTTGTATCATATACGGAAATATCATCATTGGACCAGAAGTTTCTTATGCCAACGAAACTCACCTACTCTACAATGGATAAAAGCCTGAATATTGTCTCAACATACAGTGCGTACCGCATAAACGAACCAGTTCCTGAGGAGACTTTTTATCTTGGCCATGATAAATAAGCTCGCTGCTATTGCGCTTCTGTTAGCCTTTGCATGTTATTCCGAGGTTCCCATACAGTCGGCTCAGCGCTATCTGTATGTGCTGGTCCATGGCGAAGACGGCAAGAAATCCCGAGAAAGCTACAGCGTTTTTACCACAGGAGACTACCCTGGAGGACTCAAGGCCTATATAGAAAACACCTACAATGTCTCGGGCTTTGTCTATGCCTACCAGATATCAGACCCTTCAGGACCACTGGTTAAATGGATGCGCGAATTCGGCGATATGAACAATCCTGACTGCTGGCTCAACCGGGCGCGCAAAGACCATAAGCGGTTTTTAACCGCCACACAGGGAATAACAGACGAAGCACAGCTGGAAGCGCTGACACCAAAAATGTTCATTGTGGGCGGACACTCATTTGGCGGTATTGCAGTACGCAGCTATCTGACTTCACAATACTATACGGGTAATATCAAACTTTTTTTCACTATTAATTCACCGCACCAGGGAACTGATTACCCGAAAATACTGGAAGTGCTCGAGACCAGAACTGCGGTAGGCCGGCTTACTGACGCGGGTATCGCCGCCCTGAACAGCGTTGAAGGCACAAAAAAGCTGGTGGATGCGGGAAATGTTGTCTACGATGTCGGCATGGCGTGTAATTCCATTGCAGAGCTTGTTAACGAATTGAAATCAGCTAAAAAACGTATTCTCAAAGCCAGATCAAATATTGACGCAAAGATTGATGATTTACGGAGAAAAGTGCCGTTTGATGATGCTGCTGATCTCATGAGGACTTTTAAGGAAATGCAGGATGTAATCAAAAGCGCCCAAAGAAACGTCACTGAAAAGTCATTTAGCTTTGACCCTGCAAGCCTGGGAAAAATACGCACAGCATGCGATGGATTGCTGAACCCAAGCCTGCCAAGCGCCTCTTTTTCCTGCTATTGCAAGGTTATTGACGGGTTTAAGGTATCGGGATTTGGTAATATGCAGAAGGCTTTTAGTGCTACGCCTAACAGTGAAATGGCAGCCAAGCTTTTTTCCCCGGAAGAGTTTAAGGCTGCTTTTTCGCCCGATGTTTCCCTGCTTCAGCCAGGTGAAATATCTGTGTACGCGAATGCTTATATGAGCGCATATATCCTGATATCAAATCCTTCAGTGGTTCTATCCGGCAATACCCCTCTGTTCAGAACAGCGGACAGGATTCTGGGCCTCAGAGACAAGATCGCAAGCCTTTCGTTGCCAATGGCCAGCCTCAAAGACATTAAAGTAACAGGGATAGACCCGGAATTTTTCGATGATTTCACCAATAACGGGCTGGTCAAATCGTATGAGGCTTTTATAAACCTCAAACAAACCGTCAGCGAACTTGAAAACATGAATATAAACGCCGGTACGGTGATTCCCGCATGCATGGATTTATATAATGCAATCAACGGGTTTCTTGATACGTTGGCGTGCGCAAATGATGTTGATTTTTATACGAAAATACAGGATCTTCGAAACATAAGTATTGATCTGTCTTCCATGAGGCAGGCGGCATCTCAGTTTTTAGCTCAGGTGAATGAACTGAAATCATACGCAAACCTTTATGAGGATGTGCAGGCCATTGCCCGGCAATCAAACCTGACTGTACAAGTGACAATGCCCGGGGTAGAGGCTTCTATGCCTGGCGATCCGGTCTTCAGCCTGAATGCGGCCATACAATTCCCAACGTTTATAGCTAAATACGCGGGAAAAGCAGAGGCACAGGCTTATTTGAGAAAGAAGCAGGAATTTATATCTTCGTATCTGAAACTTCTGGAAATACCTTCTCTACCTGCGCCAACAATAGAATTACCCAGGGTTTCACTTGACGCTTCATGCGCCATCACTATCCCTGACTACTGTGATGCCCTGGAAAAGGTTTTTGCCATTGAGGAATGTATTGCCGGTTCAATTGAGTCTGCCAAAGATATTGTGGACATGTACTATGATATCAAAGAACTGAAAGAGACGATTGTTGAACTGGCGGCCCAATTGAAGCAGAAAGAGACTGACGAAAGCGCTGAGACTGCTTCTGAAGAAGAGGGTACTATTCTTGACGAGCTTGGGCCAGCCGATGCATTGAGCGCCATTCTCATGACCATGTCAGTCTTAAAAACGCTGGGGCCTGCTGAAAACTCCGCTACATCGTCAGCGCCGTTTTCTGTTATTGCCAAAAAAGTGCTCAAGAAATTCCTCGACAATTTGTGGGCTGAGGTTCAAAATGGCGCAATTCTTGAAGTGGCTTTTGCTGAAGCAGCGACCAATGCAACCAGCGTGCTGCCCGCTGATGCGACCATGACAACCATGTCCAATGAGGGTGTAACCATGGACAGCCTTAGGAATGTGCTGCCGGGAGGTGAATATGCTGATCAGCTGTTTCACGATACCAAATATCGGGTGGTCTATACCTCAGGAGTACTGACTCCCAATGCAAGCGGCACCAAATGGCTCGATTTGGCGTGCGGCGGAGGCGGCAGCGGCTCGTTTATTAGAGGTAAAATAGCTGAAAAGACAGAAACACTAATAGATGATATGAAGAACAGGTTGGTTGATCGAATCAAGAGTAAGATAAACGAGAAGTTTAACGATTTGAGTGAAGATGTACGCAAAAAGCTTGAGGATGGCCTGACCCCCACAGGAGATTTTGCCAAGGCTGTTGAAACAGCAAAAATGAACGGCGTGTACGACCAATACAAGGAAACCATTATCGCTACAGCAGATGAAGTATTGGATGAATTCAACGACACGGTCCAGGATGTTGTTGACGAGGTGGCTGATAAAGTGGGTGACGCTGTTACAGATGCGTTGGAAAACATGGGTGATAAGCTCGCACAGATGGAAGAGGTCAAAAAAGCCACGGCCTTTCTCGACAAAATAAACATTGGCCTTATTCTAAGTCTTTATCAAACCGTGACAACTCTTCGGGGCCAGGGACTTGGGCCAGGTCCGGCGTTTTTCTCTCTGTATTACTCACCGCTTTTAAAACTGGGTCTGTATGAAAACGGTGATTTTGTGGTAACACGGGAGAGCGGCAAGGCGAACGACGTATTGTTATACAATAAAGCTGATGATGTAAAACGGTTCGAATACGAGGTCAGCGACCCTCTTGGCCCTTTTGTGGCCATTGCAGCGCTTGGAGTCTCTCTCGATATCGCACGCCTTTTAGCAGTGGATCCTGGGACAAAAGAGGGCATACGCCTGGCCAAACTTATTTCCATAACAGTGCTCAGTCTTGCGGCTGCTGTGGCAAAACAGGACGAACTTACCCAATATTTTGCCAAAGGCCATTCAGAAGCAGTCTCGGGTATTGCGGTACGTTCAATGGGAGACCAGCTTTTCTTCGATAAGCCGTATGTTTCCATCAAAATGCCAGTGCTTTGCGACACCTGTGAGACAGCCAAATGAGAACTTTATTGGCTGCGCTCGTATTATCAGGTCTTTTTGCGGCATTGTATGCTGATGAGGCGCTCATCTTTACCACTGAAACATCCAGGATTTCTCAACAGGTACTTTTAATGGATAGGATACCCCAGAGTCTGGAAGGGGTTTTGGAGGATTTCATGCCTTTGCAGGCAGAAGCCAGCTATTCCATTAATTTTTGCACTCCAATACCCATTACTGGAATCGATGTTTTGGGAAATTTTAAAATCCAGCAAGAGGGTAATGAAAAGGCTGGTTTTTCACCCTGGTTCATTGAAGGTGTAAACACTTTTACTGTAACGTGCAAAAACAAGGTGGGCCTTATTAACCGGCAAACTTCGGTATTTCAGGTATTTTCAACCGGTCCGCGGGTTGAAGTTGTGTGGCCGCCGGTGAACAGCATTGTTTGCGAACGCAATCCAGGCATAAATGCTGTTGCGCGTGTCATATACGAAGGCGGGCTTACAGAAATAGGCAGGAGTAATTTTAAATTGACAATCAACGGCGATACCATTGACCTTGGACCCGGGAGCTTTGCCCTTACTCCTGAGGAGAATGAAAAATACGCTGTTGCATTTTCATACAGGCCAGACTGGGAAAAACTCCCCATTCTTGAAAACGACACTGGCCGTTTTAATCTGAAACTGGACGTTTCTTCGTTCTCTGTTGACGCAGGATCAAAAACCAAGGAATATGCCTCGTGCTGGAGTTTTATCATTGATACAGTTGATCCGGTCATCTCCCTTCGCGGCGATTCTGTGGTATCGGCCCTGGTCGATAGCTTATATCTGCTGCAAATGGAGCTTTCTGACAATGTTGCACATGTATTGAGAAATGTGGCCATAGCAGCATATGAGAAAAAGGGCAATGCTTGGAAAAAGATATCAAAGACAGGTGAGCATCTTGATATGCTTGCTTGCGGATTTCATACGCGCACATACCCTTTTATTCAAACTGGTTTTTGGTTCTGGAAAAGCCCTGTTGAGGGAGTTTTCAAATTCGAGGTTTCTGCAAATGACGAAGCCATTCTGAGACCTGGCGCAGATTCGCGTGATCTCAATACAGCGATTGATTCACTGGTTTTCAGGATCGATAATACGCAGCCAGTGATAACAAATATCAGCGTTACGCCACGTACATACACCAGCCATTATGATTCTCTTGACGGGAAATTATCATTTACATACGCCTTGAACGAGGATGCGCGGGTTGTTCACAGAATATTGATGAAGAAAAAGGTCAACAAGGAAGATGTTTCAATCGAACTTTTCAGGAAAGCAGAAGAAAAAAAAGCGTCCAATCAGTGTAGCTTTGTTCTTGATTTTGCCGCGTACACTGGATTGCTTCCCGATGGTCGTTATGTTTTAGAATTAATCGCCACAGACCGGGCTGAAAATGTTTCCGATACTACGACAGGCCCCTCGTTTATTATAGACCGGACCCCGCCTGTTATAAAAGATTATATCGTGCCTGTTTTAGTCGTAGACGGTAAGCCTGTTTCTGTTCCGCAAGGGTCGCCTGCGCTGGCCGCAGGGGGCAGGGCATTGTCCCTTTCATTTACAGCCTTTGATCTCTTTGCGGGCGATACTTTTACTGTTTTACCAACGCACATGCATGTAATTATACGCAATCCTGACAAGAGTGAAATCCCGACATCTCTCAAGGTTGTTGCACGCGACAGTACGCATTTTGCTGTTGAAAATATCGCGGGCGGACTTTTTGCAAAAGGCGATGGGGTTTATTATCTCAAAACCATAGTTACAGACAAAGGCCAGTATCCAAATTCGTCGTGGGCCCAGGAGCCTGTGGTGCGGGGATGTGTTCCTCCGGAAATCCAACGTCCTTCAAATTTTGCTGAGGTGGCAGGTACTGTCACTCTTTTTGGCACTGCAAAAGACCCTGATTGGGTGGATAATATAAGGTTTTCCCATTATGAAATAGAATACCAGAAGGTTGAGCTTGATGCAGCAGGCAGGCCTGTGTATACAGATGCTCCATGGGAAACAGATGGCATGTGCGTGCCTACGTCGTACCGTACAGGAAAATTTAGAGCGCTCAATGTATCTGAGACACCTGTTTCAGAAGGATCGGTCCTTGGATATTGGAACACCACAGCAAGCAGTACAACAAGACAGGGATATTACCTGGTACGGCTTTTGGTTTTTGACAGGTTTTATCATCCTGAGATAACTGGTGATCCTCTCGCACTGAAAGAAAACGCAGGCCATTGGGCTGCTGATACGGTCCTCTACTATGTATACAACGATGCTTCGCTCCAACTTTCCGGCAATCCTGTTATTTCCCTCAAACAACCGCGGGAAAAAAGCATAGACATGCGCGAGGGTAGAAAATGCGATATATCATATGATTTCTCGGACAATAGCGATAAACTGTACGATATTACCCTTGAGCTTCGTGACAGCAAGGGCCGCGTGACAGCTGATACTGTGTTCAAAGATATTTCCGGTGATAATACTGCTGAAGGCGCTCCAACAAATTTTAACAGGCTGGGATATTTTATCTATCGAACCAACGATACCTGGCATATACGATGGAACAATGCTGGCACAAACCGTGTGTTTAAAGGCATGGTAAGCCTTAAAGGTGCAATGGCCCTGGAAAAAGAGAGTTCAGCCATACAGTTTTCAAGAAGCGCTTCGAGCGATTCTGGTATTTCAATTATCTCGTGGGAATCGGCAGCCAGCGATGAAATTGTGTTTTCATCCAGCGCTTCACATGCTGCTTTTACGATTTCAACAGAGCCAGCTATTTCACAGGACTGGGTTTTTACAGGCAAGAGTCTAAAACCCGTAAAAACGTCTCTTTTCAGTCTGAGTGGCGGGGCAGGCAAAGGCTTATTTACCTGGAATGGGAAAAACAAATATGGGTTTTTCCCAGCGCCTGATACTTTTACCATAGCTGTCATGGCAACGGGCAAGAACGGCTTTGGCTTTGCCGAAGACACAAAAAAGGTTTTTTTTAATTTTCCCTTTGGTATTTCAATTGCAGGCCTTTCAGACACGCTCTTTGAGGTGGACATATCGACTTCTTTCAGGGAAGTGACTGTTTCTTTTCGGCCTGTATCAGAGTGCCGTGTTTCGTGCAGGGTTATTGATGCGGAAGGCATGATATATACGCTTTTTTGTGATTCATCGTATCTTGGGCGGGGGAGTGCTGCTGAACCCTATGCGGTTAACTGGAATTTTAATGCAAATAACAATGAACTGGTGCGAGACGGCCTTTATAGGTTTGTGCTTGAGGCTGTGCAGGGGGGAGTATCTGTTTCAGACACCAGTGATACGTTCAGGCTCAGAAGAATCCAGGTAAAAACAGACCCAACAATTGCCATGCTTGATGTTGTGGGCGATACTTCGATCCAATACGATGGCGCTAGTGCTGCGCCTGTGGTAAATGGCAAGAGCGATTATAGATGGATGGCAAAAGGAGAGGGAAAGTCATACGCCGATATCCCTTTTACCTTTGATACCAGACTTGCGGGACAACAGGCAGTGCAGCCCCATGGTTTTGAGCGTTTTACCATAAAAGCGCGCAGGGGTTTTAAGAAACTCAATTATCAGGTTCGCATGTATCTGGAGTGCGGATGGTTTCAGCGTGAAACCTGGTATAAAGATAGAAATCCTAAAACAGCTGGAGCGTTTCATTCGTATGGTGAAACATATGCAACTACCCAGCATACGGATAAACTGCATTTTACAGACACCAAAGATAGCCGGACCCATGGTTTTACCTTTTCGGCATTCAGCAAACGGGTGAGCATGGGTAGAGACAAGACGTTTTATCATGGTGAAGGATTGCCAAGACTTTGGGTCTATTTTTTACCTGAGAATTTTAATGGTCGTGAAAACGTTGAAACGTGGAATGAATATGCCTGGGAAGTGGTGAATATAAATTGCGATAATGCTTTGCGAGGAGGGGATTTCAAATCAAGTCCTTTACATACAGTTTATAAAAATAAATTCGATGATAGTTTTATTGATTCGCTGACCTATAGCAAAATAGACGTTAATCAGCGAGAAGATTATACAGCTATTACAGGGTCGGATTATAGCCAGTTTTATGTGCGTATTGTTTCAACAATGCGCAGGCACCCAAGCTGGTGGAGCCACTTTTTTGACCTTGTTTATAACATAGAATTTGGGACAAATCCTGATATCTGGGACCCGGATTTTACCCGGCATGGTTTCAATTCCCTGGTCAACCGGTATGCAACGTGGGACAGCGACAATTCGATTTTTTACAGCACTGGCGATGGCGTAATAGCCAAAGACGGGTTTGACAATGATTTCAAAGAGGGTGCTGACAACAAACTCTATTCCATTGCATCGGGCAATAACAATATAAGCGAAGACCAGATCAAATGGATCAGCGACATTCATGCCCAGGCCTTTGATTTTTCATTCCTAAAAAATAATAGGCAGCCCTATTTTCCCTTTTATTTCTCAGGACTTGAAGGTGACTCCAATGCTTCGGTAGTAAATCCCTTCTGGGAATTTAAACTCTGTGGCAATCCGGACAATGGAAAATATGGCTCTTTTGCATGGGCCTATTGTGATTCAGGAGGTGAGAAAAAAGGGGATTATAGAGAAATCAAAGCCACTGACGTTACTTCATATGTAGATCGATCAGTGCTTACAAAGGACAATACATTTGCCTCGGTCAAAAAATTCCGTGTTGAGGGCGACAATGGCAAGCGCTGCCTCATGGTTTGGTGCCGCGACCCTGCAGCCACAACCGCGACCGAGACCATCCAATGGCCGCTCACTCCTTTGGCGCTTGAAGCAATAAATAACAGCAATGAGAAGCTGCTGCACATGCAGCCAGCTGGATTTGGATATGACCAGACATTTATTCCTCCTTTTGGCGCTGGTGTACGCTATGGCATACATGATGGCCTGGACCGCAACAGCGATGGCGACATTGATCCGGTATATATGAATCCTGGTCCAGAATCCCTGGCAACCATCATTTCACACCTGAACGCATTAGACCAAAATGCCACGGTTCGAAAAACTGGTGTAATCAAGCTCGATGATTTCAACAGGTTCCAATACGAATATGTTGTTGATCAAAATCCCAAATTATATGGTAACAATGTGTCGCCCTATGGAACGATTGAATCGTACAATGCGGGAAATATACCCTTGGCGTATCGTGAAGAGCGCGAAAGCGATCAAAGTCCCATAAAGATAATCTTTACCCCAAAGGATTTTGGCCCAAACTGGAGCACATCGTACGATCCTCAATTGGCACGGTCAAACGAGGATTTCAATGATTCTCTGGATAACAACAAGAACCTGGAAATTGACGAAAGCGCGACCGGGTATATAATTAGCGATCCAGTGGCGTTTAACAAAAACGGGTTTGCCACTGCCAATACAGTCTCTTTTTCATCAGGGTATCCCAAGGATTTGCGAAGCGATTCAACGCAGTCGTTCTTTTATACGCCTGGCGCAGGGTTTTCAGACAATGCTAAAATCGCCATTGATGCGTGGGACGTTTCCCTGCGCTATATGAATGGCGAACCGAACAAAGACCTGATTGTCTCTTCCATAAGTTCAAAACAAGGCACTGGATCTGAAAACGACGCACTTGACTGTTTCACGGTCAGGCTCAAAGACAATGTCTTTGTTCCAAGAAAAATAGTGGCAGTCAATGGCATTGCCAAGGGTGGTTCGTACACGCTTATGGCACGCGATAAAAACGGCTGGAAAAAACTATTGCCCGTGGTTGGCGATTCTGCGTTTAATACTCGGGCCAATAAAAAGCGTACCCTGGGCTATTGGGACGTATCAAGTCTCAATGGCTGCAATACCCTGGTATTGCAGGTCAAAAAAGGGGGCAGTATCTACCAGGCGCAGCAGACTTTGTTGGTGGGCCAATTGGTGGACAGTGCTGACGCATCCCTCTATTCCACCCATTCGCGTGCCAGGCTCGATATTCCTGGTGCAGAGGTTGCTTCGTGGCAGCAGCCTGCTGTTGTTTCCATGACCGCCCGTACCCTTGAAGACCTTACTTTACTGCATATGCCAAATTTGACGCCAGTTGGGCCAATTATGGAGATTCAGCCTTCACCTATTGAATTCAAAAAGCAACGGCCAAAGCTCACGGTTAATTTTACCTACAACGAAGCAAAGATAAACGGGTGGCTCGATAAGAATTTCAACCTCTATACCTTAAATGGCAGGGGAGAGATGGATATTGTCGAGAACAGTGTGACAACCTATTATGCTACTAACGATACGGGGGAACGCACAGACCAGTTGCCTGGTCAATTGGCTTTTAAGACCTGGGGTGAACGAACTGACGGCAAAGCCATGATGCAGATTGCCGCAGAGGTGGATCACTGGTCAGCATATGCGGTTGTACCACGCAAAGGCAGGGTTATCTATGTAAAGTCTGACGCACCTCTGGGCGGCAATGGCAGGAGTTGGAAAACAGCCCTAAGATCATTTTACGAGGCAGACTCAGAGGCTTTTTCAGGCGATACTATAAAAATAGCAGCTGGTACCTATCCTGGTGCTGTTCAAATTAAAAAGAATCTGACCATATTGGGTGGATTCAATCCAAACAATGGTTCGTGGATACCCTGGAAGCAGCGCACCATCTTTGCGGGTGACTTTTCCATTAAATCGTCGTGCAGTATTCTGGGAGTGGTACTTTCGAGCACTTGTGCGGTTGAATCAGCGTGCGTGGCCTTTGAGCGTGTACTTTTCACCGGATCAGTGGACCTGAAAGCCAGCACTGCTGAATATGTGCATTGCACGTTTGCTGATAAATTGAATCCGGATACTGCTTCAACACACGCTGCTTTTAATACGCTTTTTTTATCAGTCCAGCCTGAGCGTATATCCGTTTTTGACCACTGCGCTGCAAAGACATGGAAGGCCTCGGGGATTGTCGTTTCTGGTGATCCTTTAATAGCACCTGATTATTCTCTTACGCGCGTGTCGCCGCTTATTGACGCGTGTGCGCGGCCGGAAACAGGGGAGTGGTATGGAAGAGCGCCTGATATTGGATTCTATGAATTCTGGGGAGATACTTTATTTGTGTCAGCCACGCGTGGTAATGACGCCAATAAGGTGAACAGCATTAAAAGTCCAGTTAAAACCCTGGGAAAAGGTGTTGCTCTGGCACAACAGCATGATTGTATCCTTGTAACAGCTGGAATATACACCGGAGATATTACACTGAAAAAAACGTTTAATATATTCGGCGGTTGTTCAGATGATTTCTCGCTTAGAGATGCTGATAAACTTATCTCAAAGTTCGATGGAACTCTTACGGCCCAAGACGGGGGACTGATTTCAGGACTGCATGTACGCGCTCCGGGCAAGACGGGTATTACCATGGGCGCTGGCAATTGTGTATTGGATAGCATGCGCATAACAGGGTGTGAAAAGGGCATTGAAGCCAACGCAGAAGCCGTATACACTGTGGTGCACACACTTTTTAATGGTAATGCGATTGGTATTGCCATACCAGGCACTTGTTCTTTGCAGGTGAATGGCATTACATGCGCGTATAATGGCATGGGGCTCTATGTTCCGGGAAAAGCGCGACTTTGTATTCGCAACACGCTTTTTTACAGGTCGCGCATGGACCTTGCTCAAACAGGAAAGGCGTTGATCACATATTCTCACAACGTGACCTATGGATCGGCCGCAACTATACCCTGCGATATTCCAGAGAATATAACGACCAATCCACGCCTGGTAGACCCTGAGCATGAGAACTTTTACCTTGAATCTGCTTCGCCCTGCCTCCGGCGTGGTGAGAATAGCGGGATCATAGGTGCCTTTGGCAGGGAACGCGGATTGGGTTTTAAAACTGCATATGCATTTGCTTTAAATGAAGCTCCGGCCTTTGGTGGCGATTTTCGAGAATGGACCCTCCTTCCTGGCAAAACCCTGACCAATCGTGATAGAAAAATTGGCTCATCACGGCCCGGGTTTTCCTGCATCGTAAAAGCTGGTTATTTTGGACAAGATCTTTTTCTTCTGTTCAGTGTTACGGGAGCTGCGCGGAAAAATGATTCGCTCTGCTTTTTTCTGGCCAATCCAATGGATACGTCACAACGCCTCAGTTTTATTGAAGCGTGCAAAGGCGTTCAGTGCAAGGTAGGAACAGTTAGCAATACGACGTGGTATGGGTGCCGAATTCCTCTTACGCGCCTTGGGAAAACCGGATTAAAGGATCGGGAGACGCTTTTGTATGACTTTATGTACATTGAGCACGCTCCAGAGGGTCGCGTGGTCTATTCTTTCAATGGGCCAACATCAATTATACGCAAGCAGCGCCAGATGGGATATCTCGAGGCGCGTGATTTGCTAACGCCAAAAATCAGAATCCAGGGTGTGCGACGATATGCTAACGAGATAGTCCGGCCAGTAGTTTTGTTCGATCATGCGCTTGCCTCTGACAGCTGCGTGGCAATAGTCAATGGCCAACCATTGGTGCAAGGTCAGCAATTCTGGGAGGAAAAAGACTATAGGCTTGAGGCAAAAATAATACGGGATTCGATTATTGCAGATACTATTATCAGGTTTACCATTGATATTACCCCGCCAAAAATAAAAGTTCACGATCTGCCGCCTGACCAGTCAATTTTGTGGACATATGCGGGTGATTATATCCCCTATACGTATGCAAAGAGCATTGTTCCGGCAGTCATTGCCATTGATGCGCGTTTGAAGCGTGTAAGCGCGACATTAAACGGCAGGCACTTTCCTGTTTCCGGAAAACAGATTACGCGTGAGGGTTTATATGTGCTCTTGGCATCAGCAACGGATTCAGCCGGCAACCAGACTGATTATGAACAGGTATTCAAGATGATCCATCCTGAAGCCGGATTGGCGATTTTCGTTACCTCTCATGCTGATCAGAATGCCACAAACCAGGCCTCCACCATAGTGAAGGGATGGGTAAATTCAAGCTCAGTCTCTGTTCTTGTGAACGATGATACGGTAAAGAACACGACCGTATATTTCGACAGTACTGCATTCAGCCATACCCTGGCTCTTGAACCAGGCGATAATCAGATTACCATCAAGGCGTTTTCAAAGATCCAGAATAAACCAGCGTTCAAGGCCTTTCATGTTTCGCGAGACACGATAAGGCCAATAGTTACCGTTGTTCTGCCTGCAAATGGTGATAAATACGAGAGCAATCTCGATATCTGGGATATACCTGTTTCAGGAAGCATTGTATCAGGTGATCCCATAACAAGCTGTGTCATCACCAGCCAGCTTATGTCAGCTGGCGCGACTGTTGATGCGCAGAACAATTTCTCAGGACTTATTGGCGTGCGTGGCGAAGATGCAGCATATCATATACGTGTGGTGGCGCAGGATGTGCATGGAAACCGCGATACTGTCCTGGTTTCCATTGTCATTGGTCATGCACCTGATATTATCCACCAAACTCCTCAGGATTTTGCCACAATCAACACGGTTTCAGCAAGACTGCAGGGAAAAATATATGATGAAAACATGCGGGCGCTGTATATTCAGTATGAACCTGCGCTATTTTCTTATCTAAACGACACAGCAGTCTATGATGATACCGTAACCCTGCCAATCCAAGGGTCGAACAGGGTCGTTATTTCAGCCGTCGATTCGCTTGGGTTTGTTGATTCTCTGGTACTCACCCTATATCGCGATAACACAGCGCCAAGCATCTCCATTACATCGCCGGTAGCAGGGTCGCATACAGGCGAAGCCCAGGTCACAATTACAGGGAATGTTGATGATCCAACAGCAATTGTTTTTGCCAATTCAGACACCTGTTTGCTTCCCCATGGTACTACGTTCTCAATTTTTAATTACGCGCTGCAGCCTGGGCCAAATCTGATAATTGTTCAGGCAAATGATACTGCTGGTAATAGCGCTGTTCCAGACAGCGTGCTTATCTATCGTGACGATACGAGCGTTGTATATGTGGATAATACATGGAATGGCGTTGAGACAGGCAGTTCTACCCAGCCCTTTAACACGCTTTTCGAAGGTGTCACTGCTTCCTGGACAAATGGGACTCTGGTACTGCGAAACGGGCCATACAACGAGGCAGTTACGTTCAAAGATGGTATGAGAGTGTATGGTGAAAATGGTCTGATTGTACTGAATGCGGATACCGGGGTGTATACTCTTGGGAACAACGCGTCTTTCAGCAATTGCTCTTTTACAGGTTCTGGTGCAAATATTGTTTCAGGGTCAGGTTCAGGTGAGTTTGCCGCAGCCAACTGCGTGGTCAACACACAGGCAAACAGGGGATTCAACCTTGCCGGATACAGAAGAGTGTCGTTCAGCAATACCAGGTTTAATAAAGACCTTTCCGGGCACTATGGCGTTTCAGCGTCCAATTGCGACACGCTTGTTGTCACGGATTGCCGCTTTGACACTTGCGGTCAGGCAGGGCTTTCACTTTCGGCAATTGCCTTAGTTTTGGTGCGTAACGCACTTTTTACCGGGCTTGCTCATTCAGGGGTCATCCTGACCGATTGTCAGGCAGACATCCAGTTTTCGACCTTTGCCTTCAATTTATCGGGTGTGTCTGTTTCACGCGGCCAGCTGCTTCTGAAAAACAGTATCCAAGCCTTTAACCAGGGATATGCGATAAACCAGTCAAACGCACCGGCCATATCTGCTATATATAATTGTTTGTTCAGCAATGGCCTGGGAAATTCGCAGCAGGCTGGAGGCATTGATTTAGCCACAACAGTACAAACAAACCCAATGTTTTCAAGCTTTGCTTCATATGAACTGGATTCGCTGTCTCAGGCAAAGAATGCAGGAGAAAATGGTTCGGAAATGGGATATCATGGCCATTTGGTCCTTGGCCGCAGACAGGTGCTATCGATTGTTTCGCCTCCGGCCAATGCTTATGTTAAGGGATGCGTCAGTATCATGGCAAATGCGAATGCCTTGAAACCAGGGTATAGTGCGCCTGAACTTTGCATTAATGGGAAGTGCGAGAAGGTGCTACGCGTTTCTGACGAAACCAATGATAATGTCTGGGCGCGGGTATGTACTGACCAATACCCGGCCGGACAGGCAGTCATTAAACTTGGCGCTATTTCCCGGGCCATTACTATTGGATTGCCGCCACTTGTGCGCGAAGAAAAACCAATGCCAAAAACCCAGACCTGTCTTGCAGACACGTCTGGCAATCTGATTATCATTATTGATCGCGCTAATAACAGAGTTGTCTGCACAGGCAGATATTCAGATACGCTCTATTCATTTGGCGGATTTGGCAAGGACATGTATAAATTTGACGCGCCCACTGGAGTTAAAATAAAAGACAGCGTGTTTACAGTTTATGATGCGGGTAATAACCGGGCCATGACCTATACGATGTATCCTGTTGTTGCAGGTAAAAGCGCGCAGCAAACCACAGAAAGCGCTGCAACGCGGTTAACACTGCAGAATGTTCATTTTATTCCATCGCCTTTTAAAATCCACAAGGAAAAGGGATATATCAGGTACAATCTGAACAAAAATGCATCTGTGACCATCATTGCATTTGACCGGCTTGGCCGCAGGATTAGGGATTGGGACATTTCATCCGGCATGCAAGGCGGCAGGGTAGGGGTGAATGAGATCAGATGGGATGGTAAGGATCAACTTGGCGCGTATGTTGCCTCGGGAGTATATGTTTTCAGAGTTGTCGCAGATAGTGATGGCGACAGGGTTGAGGCCAGGGTCAGGATGGCTGTGATTGGGGCGAAATAGGGGACAGTGAGTCGAAATCGAGGCGGGTCTTTCTAGTGTTCGCAGTGCCCTAATCAGTTTGTTGGCGACTTTGCACCTTGGTTGCCAACAGATACAGCAGCAGGGACTTCAGTTTTGCCTTTGGTAACAAGAATATTTAGATTATGAAATACGTCAAACTACATTAGGGAAGACAAGAATGGCTCCAATTGCACAACCTTTACGCCATCTTCCTTGCGATCCTGGCGCAATGTTTTAACAACCTGAAACGCGGGCAATCCATATTTATTGTTGAAATAACGAAGGTTTTTATCAATGGCGGTTTCGGATGACTTGGCTTCGATGATTCTTTCCGGATTACCGTCTTTGGCAATGCAAAAATCAACCTCTTTACCTTCCCGGGTACGAATATAGTGCAGGGCAGCGTCTTTTCCGAGCAAATCTTGTGTCTCGATAACATGCTTGAACAGACTGACAGCCACAAAATTCTCAAGCCTGGCGCCGTCATCGCCAAGGACCATTCCATTGTCGTAGAAATACATTTTTGGCTCTTTTAAGAGCGAGCGGGCTATGTTCCGTGAAAAGGGGGTTACCCTGAATACGATGAAGAGTGATTCAAGGATTTCAATATACCGCATCAGGCAACCAGAAATTGGATTCAATGATTTTTCTGTCTTCGTAATTATCGTAATTGAAATATCGCGGGTTTTTGTACGACCGCATGATCTCTTTTGCCAGCCATGTTTTTCCCACTTGTCTGGGGCCAACAATAAAGACCATCTTTTTCTTAAGGTCTTCCAGTATATAATTTTTATATTTTCTGTTCATTTATGTGATAATACATAAATAAACTTATAAATAGTCAAGGCATTATATAAACATGCTTATAAAAAGTCCAATACTTAACAGAGAATAATCAATATTATTTTTGAGACAAAAACATATGTATGCCCAGTTTTCTAGCATGTTTAAAACAGAGATTTTTTTGCCAAGGCTCCATTCTCGCGTTCCAGGGATGTACGATCCGCAGCTGTTTTTTCGCGAGCAGTGTGTATACATCGGGCAGGTCGAATTGATTGAGAACACCCCGGACCATGTGCGAAAAAGGCCATTGGACAATGGAGGTTTGGGTCCACTCGTGGTATGAAAGCGGGGCATGAAAAAGGCTGACTCTGGTCGCATGATCAGCAAGGGCTGCGGCAAACGCGGCCACCAGGGCCCCGATTCCATTGCCCATAAGATGGATACGGCAATAGCCTGTGCTGTGGAGAAGGCGAAGACATACCAGGACATCATGCACCTTGCGGCCCAGATATGGCTGGTCCAGCATTAAGCCGAGACTCGCATAGAAGTAATCGCAGCCATAGGGAGAAAAGAAAGGGGAGAAATCGCAGGAAAGGGGAAGCGATTCGCCAATGCCGCGCGGGTCAAAGGCAAAGACCCGTTCCCTGTCAGGCTGGATGGGGAAAATATTTTCCTTTAAATCCTTTTCAATGGATATATGCGGAATCAGCAGCTTTGCTTCGCAGCCAGCTGGCAAACAATGGATTTCCTCTGGGTCCAACACCTTTAAAACGCATTGAATTCCCGGCTCTGTTTCCACGGCATACCGGCCCATATGCAGGCCAAGGTCTTTTAGCCGCAGATTTTTGAGCAGGCGGTAATTGGGAACGGTCTTTAATAAAGGACCAATGCGTAACAGAGACGCGATTTGGCCCGCTAACCTGGCATGACCGCATGGTTTCCGGTTGTTCCTTAGTTCTGACGCTTTTTCCCGGATAAAGTCCAGAACGCGCTTGGACTTGCGCTCTGCCAGGCGCCCGCTTTTTAAGGAACGGAGATTTCGCTCCTTTTCCAGACGAATGGAAGGTTCCTTGGCGTTGCCGCTGATATGGGCATGGGTGTTGAAAAAGCGGTACATGGCTTCGCGGTTTTCAATGAAATAGCCGTGGCCTCGGGGCCCAATGAACAGCTGTATGTTTTCCTTTTTTCCCAGCAGGGCGTAGATCTTCTGGATTTCCTTGAATGTTTCCACTGTGCCGCGCGGGTCAAAAAAGTCGTTCTGTTGCGACAAAAGGATCACGGGCCTGGGCGCGCGCGCGATAAAGAAGTCCGCCATGTCCAATCCATGCCTGAACAGCGCTGGGGGAATTTGCTCGCTGTCCTGCGGTTCCTCGTTTTCCACGTTACGCAAGTACGTGGTAACAAAGCATCCGGGGGCGGCCATGGTAAAACGGCTGTCCAGGGCGTTGAGGAACGTTGTCATGGTACCGCCGCCGGAATTACCCGTGACCCCTACGCGTGTTTGGTCAGCCTCGGGCCTGCTTAAAAGGTAATCGAGCCCCCGTATTCCGTCCCAGGCGCGCCAGGTACCAAGAAAATCATTGACTAGATGGAGCTGTTTTCCCATCATATTGTGCTGCGGGCAGCAAAGCCCTGGTTTCATGGGGTCATTGTTCTCCAGGACGAATTGGTCCCGTTCGCCTTGGCTAAGCGGGTCCAGTACCAGCACCACATACCCTTTTTTAACCAATCCCTGGGCAAACGATTGGTATGCTGGTTCGGCCTTTCCTGCTTCGGAGTGGCCGCAAACCCCGAGAACAGCGGGATGTTTTCCAGGGGCCTTGGGCAGATACAGGTTTGCGGTAACCAGCAGGCCCGGTCTGCTCTGGTAGATGATTTTTTCGATCCGGTATTCTTTTCGGTTGATTTCCCCGCGGGTTTCCGCGCAGAGCGGTGTTCGGACAGGCATGGGACCGAATATGTTGAGGATTTTTCTCCGGACCGAATAGCACAGGGCAAGAGCCTGCTGTCGCGTTTCAATACCCGACCTTTGTACCGTGCGTTGGGCGGCATTTTTCCGCGCAATATCCACGTAGTATTCCTGGAGCATATGGCCATATGAACTTATTGGCATATTTTTCCTTTGCAAAAATATTAAAATATGCGCAAACGATCGAACATATCAAGAAAAATGGCGTGAAGGATTGGCTTGGGGCGTCGGTTGAATGGGACATGCATAATTTGCGGACTTTCCTATGCCGTGATTTACATCTAAATCATTGCGCTGCACCCCCCATTTTTGATTATGTTTCTTTTAGGGGGTTATTATGTACAAAAACCGGCGCAGACCCATCAGGAACTTGATTTTTCACCCTGATATTCAGATTCCGTTTATTAGGGGTGTCCTTTTTCTGGTCGCTATTGTCACGGCTGGCGCGACCATTGCAGCGGCGTTTATTGGTGTTTCGTTCACGGCCCTTGTTGCCATTGAAACAGCCGTTGTGGCGCTTGCTTTCCTCTTTGCCCTCCGGTTGTCGCACCGTGTGGCGGTTCCCCTGTACCGTATAGAGCGCTGGTCCCAGGCGATACAGGAAAAGAATTTCAATGTACACGTTGCCTTGCGCGAGCAATGGTTGCACAAAGACCTCATGGATTCCCTTAATCTTACGGGTGAGGAGCTGCGGCGTCTTATGAAACAGATTGAGGACATTGTTAACGATGATACAATACCGTCCCAGGAAGCCATCGTTCGCGTGCGTGAGAAGTTGAAGGAGTACAAGTATGAATAGCGCCCCCATGGACAAGTTCCTTGGTTTCATACTGCGGCTCTCTATGATATTGGGAACAGCCTCTTTTGCAGGGGCCCAGTGGCCGCCTGATTCGTGCGGGTGCGCGCAATGGCACTATGAACATGTCGAAGCCTACGGACCATGCGCGAGCAACATCATTGTCCAGGTGACCCGCTATGGCGACGCGCACAGCATCAACTTCATGCAGTTTCTTAACTTGCTGAATAAAAATGACAGCACAACGTATGTTATTGCCGCGGACACTGCGCCGTACATTCTGGGGTGCAGGAATATAACCATTGGCGGCAGACGATGTGTCATGGTCAGGGGCGCGACCGGCAGGCGTGAGGACGTTGTACTGGCAGGCCTCGATCCCCGTCTTTCACCGGATTTCTGGAAGAGCGCCGAATACGATGGCCCAAGCCCGTGCGGTATCGGTTCCTTCATCCAGACGCAGGATGTCGACCACTTTGTCATTGCGGACCTTTCTATCGTCAATTCACCCGGGAAAATGGTCAAGATCGACGGCGCTGCGGGATATTTTGGCAAAAACATCATATTGCACAATGTTGAATTACGCGATTGCGGCAGCCAGATGGTGAAAGGCGCGGCAACAACAGGCGCCATTAGCAGCAGGAATTGCATTGTCGAGTGTTCGTACCTGCACTATTCAGACGCCTTGTTTTCGGAAAGCAGCTACGAAACTCAGGGTATAGACATCCACGAAGGGAAACATTGGACCATCAGGTACAATTTTTTCAGGAATTTCAGGCAAGGCAACTGGGGAAACAGCAACAATTCCGACGCTATCCTCATGTGGGACTATACCGATTCCGTGCTTGTCGAGGGAAACCTGATAGTCAACTGTAATATGGGAGTCCGGCTCGCGTCTCCCGGATCGGGCGGGGATTATATGTGGGCGCACAACAATGTGATCGTGGCCTCTGACCCTGATCCACGCTTCTCGTATCGTGATTGCATCGAGGTTGGGAGCAGCGCCAGCCATGGCTGGGTCTGTCATAATACCATGTGGAACCCTGAAGGAAATTCCCTGGTTTCCTGTTATAATCAGCTTCCAGTCATGAACAACTTGTATTACAATGGCGTTTTTTCCCATGGATGCAATGCCCGCAACAATACACAGGTGCAGGACGCTTCAGCATTCAGCGATGTGGATGCATTCGATTTCCATCCAAAGAGTGATTTTTCCGTTCCGCGCGTATCAGAAGTTCCCGAAGACCTGGAAGGCCGCGTGCGTCAGATACAAACAGCGGCAGGCGCCTATGAGTTTTCTCCGGACGCGATTGAGCAGGCGGTGAACATTGCTGGATCTGGCATCTTAGTTTCCCCCAATCCCTTCAACGCTACCATCAGAATAGAAGGAGCGGGACCGGCGGAAATAGAGATATTTGATGCGCACGGAACACTGGTGAAACGGATGCGCGCACCAAGCGTCTGGGACGCGAATAACGCGCCCGCTGGCATATATATTGTCCGGTGTTTTGCCAACGGCGCACAGTATTCAAAGCGGATCGCGCTTGTCAGATAATTGCCAGCGAGCAGGGTTGTAATATCCGTGGCGCATGGCGGGAAAGTTCCTCCGTATCAAGGCGATCAGTTTCCGTATTCCCAACATATCCCTGGCAGGGAGCCGGTCAAAACCCATCTGTCTCGCATAGAGCAGCGGATCGTAATTATGGTTGCGCCACTGAATCATATCCGGTTGGTATTTTTTACAGAAAGCAAGAAACGCCTTCACCTCTTTGCCTGAATCGGTGAATCCCGGGGAAACCAGGTAGTTGATTGACACGAATTTGCCCTTGTTTTTCGCCATGCGGATTGATTTGAGCACATCGCTGAAACAGTAGTTTTTGGGCCTGAAATACTTCTCATAGACCGCTTTTTGCACGCTGTTCATACTCACTCTGATGCTGTCGAGTCCTACGTCCAACAATCGCTCCAGGTCGCGCGGTTTTCCCGCATTGGTATTCATATTCAAAATGCCTGAGCGGGTTTTTTGCCGGATAATTCGTATAGCCTGTTCTATGACGTGTGCGCTCATGAGCGGTTCGCCTTCGCACCCTTGTCCAAAACTGGCCACACTGCCTGGAACGCGCTGAATATGGAAGAGCGCGGTCTCAGCAAGTTCGCGGGGCGTTGGCGTAAAGGTGATGCGCGACTGAGGCGCAGGACAGCATCCCGCGGGTTGGAGCGAAATGCAACCGCGGCAACGGGCATTGCAGAAGGGGGACGAGGGAAGAGGGCATTCATATTTTCCAAGGAAGAAATTCTGCGCTCCTGCGCAGCCGTATTCACGCGCGCACAAGGCAAGCTGCGTGATGATCCGGTTGCTGCCATGGGTTTTCAAGACAGAGCGCACGCGTTGTTCCACAAGCCGCGCATCAATATGGCCCGCATGGTGCCTGAAAGTTTTTTCCACGCGTATCGCGGCTATATGAAACGCGCTTTTATACCAACACACAGCAGTATAGGAATAGAGCGGCAGACGGGGCGGGTTGCGGGTTTCACGGTACGCGGTATTATAGGCGCCGGTCCAGCCTGGTGCGATAAAAACGCCAACAGGCGTATATTGAGAAAGGGCTTCAACGCGGTTGTCAGCTCTATTCAGGCCAAGGGGTATGCGTTTGGGCAGGGACATGAGCGTACTGCCAAGGGGCAATGGGACCAGCTCTTCGGGCCGCAGGGAAAAAAGGGCTGTTCCTTTCATTCCCAGGGCCTGGTAGCCAGCCAGATCAAAGGCCCGGCCCGCGCTGTCAGCGACAACAAGTGATGGTTTCAGCATAGCGACAATGGCTAAAATATATCCTGTACGCGGAAGAACATGGAAAGATATATTTTATCGGATCATTTTACGGGGGACGTTGGACCAACCATGCGCATACTGAAACTTTTTTTTCTATTCTGCCTGTTTGTGTACTCTCTCAGCTGCGCTTTCAAGCCAAAATGCGATCCTTTTTCAGATTCAGACACAATTGTCGCTGATTTTTTCCATGATAATGAGATTACCCGGTACAAGGCCTTTTACCGGAACAATTTGCTGTACCGCGTGCAGGCATCGCGCAAGGCCGACCAAATCCTCTTAGAGAAATATTTTAGCGGCTTGGTTGAGGACAGTGTGATCAACTATGACAATGACGGCATGTTGATGAGCAGGGTCAACTGCACGTTTTCGGACCGCCGCAAGGAACGGCTGGGCAAATACTTCAATACACGGGAATATATTCAGTCCCAATACATTGGCGACACCACGGATATTGCGAAAAAAACCATTACCGTCTACCGGTATGGCGGTAAATACCTTGAGGCGGCCTATCGGAATGAGGACATGATAAAGCTCGAAATGTGGGGATACGACGGTCACAAGACCTTCACTACCAAACGTCAGATGGATTCTGTTTCCCGGTATTATTCGCCGGTAGGCCTTGATGTTGATCTGTCGGGCAGGCCACCGTCGGAAATCATGTCTTATATCAAATCTTACAGTGTAATAAGGGATTTTTACAGCAAGTGTCTTTCGTATTACAAGGACACAAAAGGGGAGGTGGTGGTGCAGTTCACCATTCAGCGCGATGGGTCTGTATCAGAGGCGCTACTGCTCAAAAATTCGCTTCCGTGCAAAAATCTGGCCATTGAACTGATTAATATTTTCAAGAACATGCAATTTTCCGCGGATGCCCGCAAATACGGACCAGTCACGGTCACCTATCCTTTTACCCTCTGAGCAGCGGGCTTGACTGGTCCAAACCCGGCGCGGGTCATGGCGCCCCATCCCTTTTTTTTCGAGAGAAAACTGAACAATGCCTTGAATCTGATGAGAAAATGGATCTGCCGCCATCCAAGGTTTTCGAGAAAGGCGTAGACAATCAGAATCAGGATGTCGCGCAAACGACCGTATTTTTTGAACAGGGCTTCCTCGATAATAAGACTGCATATTGACATCAGATGGCCGAACAGGAAGGTGGCCACGAGAAACAGGACCACGAAATGGGTCTCGAGCATTCCCATGGCAAAACTCAAGGTCATGGTCGCATAGCCGGTCATTTCCACGAGCGGACTGAGCATTTCAAAGGCTACGATAAAGGGGATGCTGAACATGCCGATTGTACCATAGCGCGGATTGCCGATCATGGCGCGGTGTTTCCAAAGCGTTTCCATGAGGCCCCGCTGCCAGCGGTCGCGCTGCCGCGCAAGGACGCGGAGTGACGATGGGGCTTCTGTCCAACAGACCGGATGGGGCAGAAAATAGATGCGCTCCACCTTTTTGCGTTCGCGCATGACCCGGTGGAGCCGGACAATGAGTTCCATGTCTTCGCCCACGGTATTGGTCATGTATCCGCCCGCGCTTATCACCAGGTCTTTTTTAAAAATGCCAAAGGCGCCCGAGACAATCAGCACCGAATTCATGGCGTTCCAGGCAAACCTGCCAATGAGAAAGATGCGCAGGTATTCCACGATCTGGAAGAGTACGACCGGCATTTTTGGAAGCGCCACCTTTTCCACTTTGCCCCGGTTGACTGTGCAGCCGTTTACGATACGGATGATACCGCTGGTCACCGCCACGTCGCCTTTCCACCGTACAAAGGGATAAACGCCTTTCAATAGGGCGTCGGCTTCGAGCAGGGAGTCAGCGTCAATGCCGCAGAAGAGTTCGTTGCGTGACACATTGATTCCCGTGTTAAGCGAGTCAGCTTTTCCGCCGTTTTCCTTGTCCACCACGCGCAAACGCGGATGGGCGGGCGACATGTATATGTTCCGCACGGGTTTTGTCGGGATCACCGGCGTATAGGCACAGTCAATGCGTCTAAGCTGGAATTTATCGATGAGCAGGTTGAGTGTGTTGTCCTTTGAACCGTCGTTGACCACGATAATTTCAAAACGGGGGTAGTGGAGCTTGAGTAGGGCGTTCACCGCCTCAATAATAGTGGCCTCCTCGTTGTAGGCGGGTGAAATCACGGAAATCGATGGTGTTTCATCTGACTGCATGAGGTATGCTTCGTCGACCAAGGACTGCGTCCTCTTGAACCGTATCAGTTCAAACAGGGAGACCATGAGAATGACCAGATAGAGGCCATTGACCGCGATGAGATAGAACACTACAAAAGAATTGTAGCGCGTTATTGCCTGGGCAACAAGATCAAACAGGTTCTGAATAGGCGCCTTCTTTCCTGAGATCATCCAGGTGTTTGGTATGCTTCATTCGGGTCATTGCCGAAAAAAGGACTTTGGCCTGTTTTCGCTGTTCTGGAGTCCCATGCAGGCTCTGTCGCAGGGCTTCTTCAATGTAATTATTTTCCTCGAGTACCTCCAGGGCGCCCAGCCCGTGAGGACCGTTGAGCAATTCCATGCATTGGCTTTTGTGCGCATCATCCAGGCTGTAGATGGTGTGCATGGCCTCGCGCGCGAGCAAAGGGGAGAAAGTATCAAGCGCAATCACGACATGTTCCACGGCATTAGCGCTGCCTATCCGGGCAATAGCCCTAAGCGCGGCCTGTTGGACCATTGCATCAGGATCCGTGAGCAGGCCGTAGAGATGGGGAAGCGCTGATTCGTCGCTGATTTTTCCAAGGGCTTCGAGTGCGGCAATCCGAAGCGTGCGCGAGGTTTCATTAAGCAGTGCGACAAGAGCGGGGACTGCATTGATGTCGCGGAGATTTCCAAGGGCTTCGGCAATTGCGGCGGTCACGGTATCCGTCAGGCCGCCTCTTTCGAGCGTTTCGAGCAGGGAACGCGAGGCTTGGTCCTTCAGCGGCAGAAGGTACTGGATTATCATGCCTGCTGTCCACGAGTCGCTCATTTTTATCAGATCTATAAGCAGCGGCAGCGCTGTGGTCGATTGGATGCGACCGAGCGTATACGCGGCTGCGAGGCGCACCTCCTCCTGCCTGTCCGAGAGCAGCGGCAGCAGGTTTTCCTCGAATTCGCTGGTTATAAAGAAACCGAGTGTCCGGGCGGACTGCGCGCGCACCCACCATTTGGGGCTTTTCAGCCTGCGCAGGTCAGCGAGATAGTACCCTAACAGGCCGTAAATCATGATTATCTCATCGGCCAGGGAACCCTTGATATAATCGAGCATCTCGACCAGTACCGCGCGGGTAAGATTGTGGCTGCCCAGGGCCTTAAGCGCCTTGGCTTTTCGCACCGGCAGGTCCTCTGAAGCCAGAATGCCCAGAACTTTGTCCGCATGCTCCTGCGGATCTTTCCAGCGCACCCAGTTTCGGATAACCAGACGCTGCACCACGATGAAGCCGCATAGGACGCAGATAATGCAGCAGAACGCGGCCGCAATGGCAAACGCCAGTTTTTTTTGAAATTCATAAAATTTTTTGTCTATTGCCAGGCCAAAGAGTATCTGATCGTCTCCCTGTGCGCGTATCCGGTATTGCAGTCTCTTGCGTTTGCTGTCCGTGATAATGAACTTCCTGATACCGGGGTCCTGATGCAGCGCAATCGTGAAATTCCCGGGGATGTCTTCAATGGCCGCGCTTAGACGCAGGTATAATGTCCGTTTTGCATAGCGTGCGTCCGCAATCGAGATTTCATACCGCTGCTGGAAAAACCGTGCGTAGGCGTCCACGTCGCATATCCAGATCCCCTTGCCGCGTTCCGCGCGGATAATATCATCGAGCGCCCGCAGTTTGTATCCAATGATGTTGGGATGGATGAGGAGTGAGGTGATTGCGCCGTTTTCCGCGTTGCAGTCAATAACTTGATTCCATATGCCAATGACCGAGTCCCGGTTGTTGTTTCTCAGAAAGCCCATGGATTCGTCAAGCGTCACCGGCACCTCAAGCACACTGCTTATCGGCGCGTCGGGAGAGCGGCGCGCCAAGGCGCGAAAGGGAAAGTTACACATGATGTCGTTTGCTGAAAAGGAACTATTGACCGAATACCCCGCGGCTTCAAGAACGGTCACCAGTGAATCGGGGTAGGCAAGGTAGCCTGAACGGAAGCTCTGGACATGGGCGCCAGCGTCCGCGAGCAGCCATTTACTCACCTGGACCTCCCCGAACAGCGTTTTGCGGTCCCACGGCCGGTATTGGCTCCGTTCTTCCAGCGGAACGCCGGTTTCGAACTGGTAGAATGATTTAAAATGGGAAACCGAATGCGACCCTATGGAAAATCCGAGGGAACATAGTGTTGAGACGTGAGCGCTGTTTTCCGAGGTGAAATACGCTGTGTCTGTCTTGTCGGAGAAGAATTTAGCGGTTATAAAGAAGGTGCTTGTTACCCCATATTTTTTCTCGAGCCGGGCAAAAGCGACGGCGTTGGCGAACGATTCCCGGGCGTCAACGTCGTGTGATAGCAATAGCGCGGTTCGGAACCCATCGGGGACTGCTGGCACAGAGAGCGCGGGTGATACGCTGGTTTCGTAGAGGGTTTTGATGAACAGCATGAACATGTCGGTGGTGTATTCAAATCCGTTTATCCACGAGGCCTGTGCTTCATTGTCCTTGCCAATATGCGGTCTCAGGATGGTTTCGTCCCATCCTGCGCCCAGGTAATACACGGTTCCCAGGCCATAGTCGTTTCTGATAAAGGCCGGTGTATTGTCGTCAAACCGTGCCAAGGTCACGGCACGGGAGGCATGCGCGGCAAAGGTAAAGAAGGTTTCAGGATAGAGGCTTGCATTGCCCAGTCGCAGCAGCCGTTCTTCCGGAAGGTTGGCATACCGCAGTATCGGGTCGCTTGTCGGAGGCTTTAGGGTAATGGAAAAACGTGTTGACGAACGGACAAGAGAATCGATACCAGCGCAGAAATACAGCGAACGGCCTATGTCACCGGCAAGGAACAGACGTCCGCCGCTTTCAACCCACGCGTATATCCGGGCGATCTCTTTTTTCTGCAAGGTTGGTTCGTACAAGGGGCCTGCGGCCACAATGACCCGGTGTTTTGTCAGGCTGTTAAAGCTGGATGATTGGACATGGGGGATGCCGAAGCAGTTGAGGGTCATGGAAACAGCGGTGACATGCGTGGATGCGGTGTCAGGCGCCCAGACGCCCACACTCAATTCTTCGAAGGAAAGTCCTGCGCATATGTTCCATGCAAGGAATACGACGCAAACGAGTTTGTCAGCGGTCATGCGCTGCCGAGAAAAAGGGTTGTTTCATTTCCGGACCATAGAGCATGTTGATCAGAATAATGTGCCACGCTGTTGAGGCAACGCTTTTCCATGTGGTGAATTGATAGGGCAGGGGCGTGTCCGCGGCACTGTAGGGCAGGCCGCCTAAGGTGTCAGTGTCGAACACGCGGGACCAGTTTTCCAGTTCCCGGCAAACAGCCGCGCGGTTGCCCGCAGCTAACTGGGCCATGAATACGCCATACGATCCTTCGAGCCAGATAAACGGCAGTGTTTCCCATTTTTGGGTTGGTTTGTCCGGAAAAAAATGGGTGTTTATTTCAGGTTTCTCATAGACCAGGATGCCGGCATAGGGCCGGTATCCGTTCAGCCCGTGGTATGAATTGGCATACAGCCTTTTAGCTGTTTCCAGGCATGTTTTTGCTTTTTGTTTTTCACCAATGGATTGGAAAAAAAGCGAGGCCCAACTTGCGCAGTCAAGCGCTAGAACAGAGTCAATATTTCCTGGGCCTTTGATTCCTCTGAAAAATTGCCCGTGTTCGGAAGAATAGAGCGTTGCCATGCATGCTTGGGAAATGGTCTCTGCAGTACGCTTGTACGTTATATCTCCGGTCAACGCGGCCAGATGGGAGAGAAAAAGATGGGCATCGATATTGTGTTCCGCGCTGGCCCAGGTAACAGGCCCGGGTTTCCAGACCTCGGTGACCTCACTGCTTTCTGAAACAGCAAGATTGATCTCTCCTTCACCGCCGCGCACCAGCCCATACAGTGGATCCGTACTGTTGGAAACCAGTGTGTTTTGAATATAGACGGCTATGTTCTTGGCTGCTGTTATGCATTGCGCATAGGCGCGGTCTTCAGGTTTCAGAGAGGGATGGTTTTCCAGGAAGAAACAATACGCGTAGCCGGTCCATGCCAGTGCGCCGGTCCGCACCAGCGTACTCTCCTGGTCTTTCTCGCTGGGCCAGTCTGTGTTGGTACTGTAGTTAAACCAGAAACTGCCATTGTCGCGGATAAGACGGGAGAGGGAGAGCAGCAGCTGCTGTGCCTTGTCCCATTCAGCCGCAGTGCAAAAGGCTATGGCAGCCATGGCATCGTCATAGATAAATGACTTGCTGTAGATGTACGGATAGGCTGACTCGGTCTGCGGGACTTCATAGCTTAATAATAGATGCCTTCGGGCCGGCAGAGGCGCGTCAACAATCTTGTTCGGAACCATGCGGTCAGAAAGCCAGCGTAGGTGATGAGGCAATGAATGGTACACCTTTGGGTGTGTACAGCCAGCCCCCAGTATGAAACCGCACAGTGTTGAGCAGACCAGACGCAGGGCCATCCTCTTACATTCCATAGGTGAATCCTACGTAGTACACATAATAACTGTCCGTGTTTGCCTGGATGGTGATTTCACACTGAATGGAGTATCCTTTTGGAAAAGCAAACGCCGGGATTGCGCTCAGACCGAATCCGGCAAAATTCTTGTCTTCCGCGGCAAGCGATATCCGGTTGAAACTGGCGCGCGCTTCAAGTGGCACGGAAAAACGCCTGCGGAAACGCGGGCCGTCCCATGCCAGGCCGCCTTCAACGCAGGCCCAGTAATTATAGCTGAAATACCGGTCGCTTAATTCATTAAACCCCCTAAACGCTAATTTACCAATGATCTGCAGGCCTGTTTCGGGAATCGGGCCCGCTAGTTCTATCCGGTACGCTTGGATCACATTGTTGTCTTCGAGGATATTGCATTCCACTGTGGGACTCAGGGAAAAGGACTTTGGTAGGAACGCGGGGTATGAGAATGACAATCCCAGATCGCGTTCCACGCCCACGGCCGAAGCGCTCCTGACAACCATTGGTTTGAGGGTGAAGGCAAAGTAGAGAGGGCCGCGGCCTGCTTCAACATGTCCAAAAAACCCCGCCCCATGGAAGAGGGACGTCTCCGGTAGCTTGGGTGAAGTTACCGACCGGTTGCGATAGAGCGAGGGGGCGTAGAAACACGACAGTTCCACGTTTTCACGGTAACGGTATATTCCTTCAACCATGGCTTGGTGCACCTCGAGGTCGTACAGGTTCGCGGTCTGGATTTCGGAGAAGCGGCTCGATGTTTCATTTTTTATCTGATAACGGCCGCCCAGGCTCCACGCCATTGACAGGTTTTTCCTGAACAGAAGGCTGGCACCGTTGTTCGCTATACCGCTTATGGACGAACCAGCGGTCACTCCCAGTTCCTGGTAGCGGAAGAGGAGCGCTTCAACCCTTGTTCGCAGGAAGGAATCGATAAAAGCGCTTTTTGTACTCAACACCCGGTCAGTCGGATAGGATGAGGCCAGGGCTTCGAAGGCGTTTTTCGCGGACAGATTTTTCCCCTCAATCCAGTCGAGCTCGGCCAGTTCGAGTCGCGCGTTTCTTATGACGTCAGGATCTCCTTCGAGCCGGCTGATTGCCATGAAATGGTTGCGCGCAAGCCCGTAGAGATAGCGCCATTTGTAGATGAATGCAATGGCCTCATGGCCATAGATGCTTTGCGGGTTTTTTTCCAGGACGCTTTTCAGAATATCGATGGCCTCGTCGTATCGCTGTTGCCAGCTGAGCAGGCGTGCGAGGATAATCCGGGCGTCCTCGTGACCGGGATTGCTTTCAAGAAATTCCCTGAGGCATTTCTCAGCTTCGTCATACTGTCTGTTCCATCCCAGGGTTGCGGCCAGACCCAGTGCGGCAGCTTCATCCCCGGGCTTTTCGCGCAATGCTTCGCGGTACAATGCAATGGCCTCTTTGAACTGATCTGACCAGCCAAGCAACTGGGCAAACCCCAACCGGCCTCCGTAGTTGCCCGGGTTTTTCAGAAGGAAATTCCGATAGAGGCTAAGGCCAAGGCCTTTTCTATCTGTGCGAACGAATGTTTCATTTATCCTTTTGTAGGTATTGGTGCTGGCAGCCATAAGAAAGAGCTTGTAGGCCTCGTGTGATATGCCAGTATCGGGGGTGGCGCTGAGGAATTCCTCGAGACTACGGCAGTCTTCCTGAAGGTTCGCCTTGTTTTCCTGCTCAACATCGGGAAAATAGGGTGTGACCGGCGGGGTGATCAGCAGGGAATCCTGGGCGCGAATCACAAAATACGCGCATACGACAATCAGCAGTAGTTTCATGCTATGGCCTTTCCTTTAGGTAGAGAGCCATTTTTTCATGCGCGCGTGGAGCTCGGCAAAGCTGAAGGGTTTGGTCAGGTAATCGTTTGCGCCTATTTCAAGCCCTTTGACGATGTCCTCTTCGGTAGAGACTGTGGTCAGGAAAATGAAAGGCAGCCTGGCAAGGGAAGGGGAGGAGCGGATCTTTTCAAGCAGTTCGAACCCGCCCATGCCTGGAAGCAGCGCTTCGCTTATCACGAAATGAAAGGTCTCTTTTCCCAGCGCTTCCCAGGCGTCCTGGCCATTGACACAGGCGGTTGTTTCAAACCCTTTGCCTTGGAATTTCGCGCACAGGAGTTTGGTAATACGCGGGTTTTCTTCAACGATCATCAGCTTGGGACGCATAAGGGTAAAATAAAATTTATTGAGACTTTTTCATAACTATATACGTATTCAGCATTGCAGCAAGGCCATCAAAGGTGAAAGGCTTATAAATACTTGCAGTAAAACCATAGTCCGTTGGATTTGCCATGACAGTGTCTTTCGCATAACCGCTTGCTACAAAAACAGGTACTTTCATGTCTAGTTTCCGTATTTCAGCAATAGCTTTTACACCCCCCATGCCGCCTGGAATGGTAAGGTCAAAAATCATCCCAACAAGATTTCTGTTCTTAATAAAGTAGTCAATGGCATCTCTGCCGTTTTCTTTGCAAACAACAGTGTATCCAAAGTCTGTAAGCATTTCACTGATAACCTCACGCACGTCCTCCTCGTCATCCATGACTAAAACCGTGCCACTTCCTTTATGCTCTGTTTTTGGTTTCTCAGGAACCGATAAAGCGGATTCCACAAAGGCGGGAAGATAAACATGGAATGTGCTGCCTATGCCAGGTTCGGACTCTACATCAATGCAACCGCCATGACGGTTAATAATGGAAAAACAGGTGGCAAGGCCAAGCCCGTGTCCCTTTGTTTTGGTTGTAAAGAAGGGGTCGAAAATCTTGGGGAGCACATTCGGTGAAATACCAATTCCGTCATCTTTTATCGATAGTTTTACATAATTACCCTTTGGCAGGGTCATATGCTCCTTATCTCCCAGCACAACATTTTTTGCGGCTATTTCAATGGTTCCACCCATGGGCATGGCTTGCTGGGCATTGATGACAATATTATCAATTACCTGACCGATTTGGTTCTGGTCATAATTGGATGACCAGAGTGTTTGTGGTATCTCAAAACAGCATGACACATTCGCTCCTGAAAGCGCAAATTGAGCAGTTTTCTGCACAAAAGGAAACAGCGGGCCGATTTCTTGCCTGGGGGCGCCGCCTTTGGCAAAGGTCAGCAATTGCGCTGTTAGACCACGCGCCCGGTCCATTGCCGCGAGTGATTTTTTCAGATGCGTAGTGATGTTATCGTCCTTAGACTTCAATACCGCTAGTTCAATATAGCCAAAAATCATAGCCAGGATATTATTGAAATCGTGGGCAATGCCACCGGCGAGAACGCCGAGGGATTCGAGTTTCTGCGTTTGTTGAAGACGGTGCTCATATTTCAGGTTCTCTTCCTCAGCCTGCTTACGCTCAGTGATGTCTTCCGCCATGCCTTGGAAGCCAGCTAACTCTCCGAAGACATCAACAACGGGTTGTGCGGTGACGATCAGAGTTCGCACCCGGCCGTCTTTCGTCAGGCAGGTATGTTCCAGGCGCCGGAAGGGACGTTTGTGCGCAGCGTATTCGCCGAACAAAGCGCGCACCCGTGCAACCTCCTCGGCCGAAACCATCACATCAAAGGGTGTTTTGCCGATCAGCTCCTGCGGTTCGTAGCCAAGGATGTCCCGGACCCGGTCGCTGAGGAACGTGAAACCCCAGTGTGCATTGATCTCAAAGACATACTCTTCCGCAGCATCTATCACATTGCGGAAGCGCACCTCGCTTTGCCGCAAATTCTCATCCGCTTGCTTGCGCCGTAAGGACACTGTTGCCAGGGAAATAAAGTTCTCTAATATGTTCTTCAACGGGTCGGGTTGGCCCTTGCGCATAGCGAGCAGGGATGCACCGTAAAGTTTCCCGTCGATGAGATAGGCCATTCCAATGAAACGATCCACATTAAGCAGTATTTCAATGGCCGCACCCACCGGACGAGAGACGACCCCAAAACTCGCCTCATGCAGGGTTTTTCTGAATCCGAATGGATTTGTGGTCGTCTCTCGGTATATCTCATCGCTTATGACCGAATGGATTTCCTTTATCTGTTTCCCGAGCAGACCAACGACTTTTTCCAGCAGTCCAGGCTCCATTTCAATATGCTGGACGGTTGTTGTTCGATTTACAGCGTTGTATTTGAGGAATACTGCCACTGCGGCACCGGTAATTTCTTTAGCCTGCTTGGCAATGAACGCTTCGAGATTGTCTTCCAATGATAATTTGGACAATTCTAAGGAAAAATGATTGAGTTTTGACAAAGCTTCGTTTTGCTGCGCCAACGAATCCTCTGCCGTCTTAAGAGTACGGTGAAGATTGTCTTGGTCTTTTTCTGATGTGTTCAGTTTATTCATCTTTTTTTGTATTGCCATGAAAATTTTGGCCGACATCGTTGCTTTTCAAAATCATCTTCATTCAGTATTCTCAAGAATTTAATTCATTGTCAATTACTACCTCAATTAATTAATACAAACCAACCCCGTCTGCAGTTTGGTGTTGTGATTGTTTTCATAACTGACTAATCGTTCGGAACCAAGCATTTGATGAATCCATCAACAGCTTTGTCCTGGAAAAAAATTGAATATTGATAGCGGCAATTTGATTTTTCGGTTCGCATAATCTTTCACTGATGATTGCAGGACGCACTCCCGCCTCGCGTCGCCAAACCGGTCTTGGTATGAAAATGTGCAGCACGCCGTGATTGGCCTGATTTACCCATCATATCTTGGTTATTGCCAATGGTTACCCTTATTTTGATTTGAAGAGAACCATGTGGCAGGACGATAGGGTATTGATTCTTGAACCCGGTCAGATGCAAAATATTGACAAAGAAAATTGAAGCATTTTATTGCATGAGATATGGAAAATAAATATTTTACCTGAAAAGGAATCTTTCGTTGTGATCAAACGTGTATCCACCTTTCCCGTTGCTTTGAGCCTGGCTTTTATTCTGGTTGGAGGATTGCTGTTTCCGGGGTCGGGCCAGCTGGAGCTTAACAACGCGAATGTGCTCGAGAGTATCCGCGTTTCAGGCCCGTTGGCTCCGGACTGCCAACCGTGCACGACAAAGGTTATTTTTACATTCAAGACAGCATCTATATCGTTTCAACACGTCAAGGGGTTTGGGCATGTGAACATCGATTTCCCCGATGCCATTGCCGCAGGAAAAATAATTCCTATTTCTTATGTTTCACCTGTGAAGGATATTCTTGTTTCCATGAGAAAAGAGAGCCCCCAGCCCATGGTTATCAAGGAACACGACGTGACCAGCGTTGACGTGCAGATTGACGGGACAATACCTGTCGACTACACGGTCTTCCGGACCCTGAACCAGGTGGCCCTGGTACTTTCCTGGGGTGGCGACGGGACTGCATCGCGAGAAGACCGGAAGCTGCGATCGTCCATTATTACCTATGCGATTGTCGGCGTTGTTACCATAGGCGTTATTGTTGTTGTAGCCCTTCTTTTGAACCGTTCAAAGGACAATACTGGCGACGATATTCATATCAAATAGCAGGTAATCTTTCACAGGTAATCTCTCAATAGTCAAGCGTTTGCTTTTTCCTGGGTTCGAGGTTATATTTAGTATATATACTATGAATTACCGCAGTATACTATCCGTGCTTTCGGTTGTACAGCTGTTGCCCTTGTCCACTTTGGCTCCATTGAGAACGATTTTGCTACCCTTACCATGAGCGAGATAGAGAAGTCCTATTCGATAACCGAAGCGGTTTCGCCTTCTGATCCTGATACGCTGCGTCCCATGTATCCCACGACCCTTTCGCTGGGCTACGATTATCTTTCAGAGCGCTGCGGACCAAGCACGGGGCGAGATCTGTGCATGCCTGCGTGGAACTGTTTAAACGCCAAGGGCAGGCTTGTGGCTCCTGGCGGATATGTCGGCGCGCAGGACATCAGGACCGGCGCCATTGTAACTGCGGCGGTCAAAAAGATCCTGGTTACTAGCGGTCCCACTCGTAAATCAAGCTACTGAAACCAGTTGTTCTGTTTGTAATACCCTTAGACAGTTTTGTCCAAAAACCCTCCTCACCGCAACCCAAGAACATTTTTTGTTTGATATAGATATTTAATAACGCGATGATAATAAAAGAGACATGGTTTGACGCTAGTATTGCAATAACATGAGTGGAAAGCAAATCAGAAGGCCGCTTATGACAAACACAACAGAAAATCAATTGATAGTTTTATTTTTTACCCTTCCTGGAGTATGGCCTGGCAATGGGTCTTCAGAAATAGTGCTATTCTGTATTAGTATTGCATAAAATGTATGTCGTTATATGGGGAAATGAGATTGCATCAAGGCTGAAAGGATTTACAAGGCCGGATAAGGCCGCCGGGGAGCAGGATTAAAAGACGTGCCCGATGTGGATGGTCCAAAAGGCATCACCTTCCTGGGAAAACGCGCCGATAATCGATTGCTTGGTGGTCCCATCATAGTCCAGGTTGTCATCGATTTGAATGGCCTTGAAGAAGGTGCTATATTCAAAACCCACCAAAAACCTGTTATAATACAACCGGATGCCCAGGGGAAAACCGAAGCGCAAATAGATGGTCATCAGGCTTTTATTGTTCACGGCTTTTCCGGAAATGCCGTCGAAGTCGAATTGCCCGCTGATTCCAAGATAGGGTTCCAGGGCCAGGTACGGGAGCTTGAAAAAGTATCCCAAAGCCAGCTTGTCGATAATGCCGAACCGTTTCATCGTAAAAGCACCATCCTGCAGCTGCACGGATACGGCAACCGGGGCAGCGCTGTCCATCAGGGTGGCCAGCGAGGAAGCGCTCGAGTTCATGTCGAAACTGCCCCCCAACTCATTGGCGAACATGATGCCGCTGCTGCCCGTGTCGCCTGCATAAAGCCGCATCGGCGCTATGTCAAATTCGAAATGATTTCCCGAATTCCATTTCAGCCCCGTGAATTCAATGTCGAAGCTGTCTTTTTCCTGCCAGTGAAAGGATCGAAGGTCCAGGCTGCTCATGCCCCACGCTACTGAGAAGGTTCTCCGGGAGGGCGCTTTGTTTAGGGGTACCGCCCTGGGTTGCCTTCGCTCAACCGCCCGGGATTCGCCGAAGGGTACCGGTGCCCTCGCTGTCCGTTTTGCCGGTTCCTGATAGGCCGGCCACACAGGTTCGGCCTGCGCGGCTTTTTTGGGAGGAGGCGCATGGTCCGGTTCCAGTCCGGCGAGTTTCCGCGCGGCGTCATGAAGACCCTGCCGCAGGACATCGGAAACATCACCATCGACTTCCTGGTCCACGGGGTTGACAATATTGCCCTTTGTGACGTCAATCAGGCGCAGGCTGACAAGAAAAATGGAGCCGACCTTGCCGATACTCCCGGCAACCATATATTTGACGCCCAGAAGCTGTCCGACCTCAACCGCGCACTCCTGGGAAGTGCATCCCGTTTGCTGGAACCCCTGCTCCTTGAGGATTTCATCCATCTGCCCGCGTTCGATCACGGTAAAATGGCCGGTATTGATAAGCTCCCCGCGAAGCTTGTTGGTCAGCGTCTTGGCCTCGGATGCAGTGACGGCGTCCGCTTCCAAATCAAGTACGGCGATATTTTCCTGGGAATAGATAACTGACGCAATCAGGAGGATGAAAAACACTTTGACTATCATACGCAATTAATATAACCTTGACGGCCTTTTCAGATCGAGGAAAATTATCAATCTCCCGGACCTGGAGAAAATACTGGCTGGTCTCCCGGGGGAGTTCCGAAAGGGGCGCGTTCTCGCCCTTTGATCCGAAGAGGAAACGGAGCGGTTATTGCTTGATTCAACTGATTGATAATTGATAAGCATTTTAATTTTCGGGTTCGTGTAATCTCGTAGTCCTTCATGCATGGCAAATTCCCGCCTATTCGGCCCGCTTCGCTCTCGCGATGCGAGGCGAGCGAGGCAAGTTGTTCCGGCATTCGATATTGTCCCCGCCTCGCCTTGCGGCGACGCGAGGCGGGCCCCCGGATTTGGTCTTCCGAGCCGAAAAAATATCGATTTCACGCTGCTTTCAGAAAAAATACCCCTTCACATCTGTGCAATCAAGTAAAAACGAAAAAGCTCCGCCCTGGCTAATCTACGTTGCCAAGCAGAGCATTACCGTGCCGGCAGGCCTGAGGCTCGTCATAGAGCCTGGTGTGATCATCAAATTCGATGAGATGACCTCGCTGACGGTCGAGGGGAGCATTGAAGCCAAGGGCAAAACAGGTGAAGAAGTGATTTTCACAACCCTTAAAAACGATGAAAGGGGCGGGGATATCAATGGCGACGGGTATGCCACAGGCCCGGCTGCCATGGATTGGGAAGGGATTGAGATAAGAACCATGTCAGCGGAACAGATTTTTGAAAATGTGGTGATAGAATATGCAAATTGCGGCTTGAAAAGTGCGAAAAATAGGTATTTAAATATTGAAAATGCGGTCTTCCAGAACAATGGAGCGGAGAACTTCAGATACAATGACCAGAAAATGGAAGTCCAAGAGGGAATTCCCTACAATTTCAGGGAAATAATTGAGACAGCCACACTCACCAGCCAGAATGACACGGTAAAGCTCGAAAAAGCCAGTAAAAAGATGTATTGGATGCTCGGCGGGCTGGGTGTGGGGCTTGCCGCGGCAGGGATAATCTACCTTGAGAGGGATAAAGCAGGGACAACAGACAATAAGACCACAACAAAAACACCTATACAGGACCCATCAGGTCCACCAGCGGAGTAAACCATGATGAAACTGATTGGAATGATTGCCATAGCGGCCGCTTTGAGCAGCGGGAGTATTACGCAGCAGACCTATTTAACGGACGGCAAGGGACATTTAGCGGATAGAACAAGGGGACAGTTGATAAACCTCACCTGGAATGAAAAAAAGATGGAAAACGGCCTTAAGATGTTCTACGGAAAGGCCGAGTGGACGGCGGAAGCGGGGGCAGAAGGGCAGAACGCAGAGGTACCCGTGGCCGTCTATTGGCTTAAGAAAGAAACACAATCCCTGGTACCCCCTGGGCACGTATAACACCGAAAAGGACGGCCAGTTCTGGATAATTGTCCCTGACGATGCCAGGGAATACAGGATCGGGGCGCATCCGGAAAAGGCGAGAAATATACCGGACAAGGCAAAGGACCTGATAGAAAAGAGCAAGGAGAAGAAGGGAGAGGTCAAAGAATGAAGATGTACAAATGCCAGCTGAAAGGGGTCCTTGATTCAGACGGGTGTTTTACCTGCTTCAACCAGGGCTTGAATGGGGAACCCATGAAAATGCAGGTTGGAAGCCGGGTGCACTGCAAGGAACAGAATATCATAGATTCGTTTGAGGTCACGATGGAGCCAGAAACGGTAGCGGCGGTAAAGTAATGGAAAAGGAGAGGGGTAACGGTCGTAAGAAAAGCTTGATAGCAAGCTAAAAACAATGATATACTGTAGGAGAGAACTTCCTGTATTAAGGACTTACAGAAACTAAAATGCTGATTGTTCGTGTTGTGTTAAATTAACGGAACGATACTATGGCCTTGTTTGGCGGAAATAAATATCAGGAAGACAACGAAAAACTCCGCCAGGAGGTTGTCCGCCAGAAGCTGGAAATTGACGACCTCCAGCGCCGCCTCAAATCCGGTCCCAAACTCGCCCCCGCATACCAGTCCATAGCAGGCCTTGAGCAAAAGGTCTTTTCTCTTGATAATAATAACCGCATCACCTATGTGAACACAGCCCTTGCCAATGTTCTGGGCCAGGACAAGAACCGGCTCATGGACCGTCCACTGGTCGAGATTGATACCTTTGCCTGGGGACCTGGTTTTGTCGCTGTTCTTGTTGACCTGTGCAGAGCAAAGAACGAGAAGGTTGCCAGAGAGCGCAGTTATTATGACCGTGACCTTGGCAAGGATGTTCATATTAAGATAACGGTTACGCCTGTTGACGCGACTCTCCAGATAGTTATAGAAGACATTACCGAGCACAAAGAACTGGAAAAGCATTTTGAGAGGTATGTTTCCCCCAAGGTGCTTGAGGCCATGAAGAGGCAGAGCACTGATTACATGATGCCCCGCAGATACGAGCTTTCGGTTGTTTTCGCTGACCTTCGAGGTTTTACCTCTATGAGCGAGAAGATGCCGCCTGAAATTGTACGCGATACCCTCAACGACTACCTGAAGGCAATGGTTGCTGTAGTGAATATGAATGACGCCATGGTGGACAAGATAATAGGGGACGAGGTCATGGCCCTTGTTGGCGCTCCCATGGCATACGCTGACCATGCGATCCGGGCAATTAAGATGGCAGTGGATATGCAAGAGACGCATGCCCTTCTCCAGCGGCGATACAAGGCAGAGGGCAAGGTCATGCCCGGCATAGGCATTGGCATAAACAGCGGGGACATGCTTGTTGGCAATATTGGCAGTGACAGAAAGACGGATTATACTGCCGTGGGCCATGCGGTGAACCTTGGGAGCAGGCTGTGCAGCATGGCAAAAGAGGGAGAAACGCTTATTTCCGGCCGCACAAAGGGACTTCTTCTCCAGCATGGAGGATATGAGCAGTATTTCACGTTTGAAGAGCGTGAGACTGTCGAAGTAAAAGGCATAAGCGCTCCTGTGACAGTATATGCTGTGAGCGCCGCAAAGAAGCTCGATTTTGTTCTTGATGCAATGGAATCCCAGGCCAACGCAAAGGCGATTGCCGCAGAACGAAAGATATTTGGCAAATACGACCTGTTAGAAGAATTGGGCCGCGGTGGCATGGGTGTTGTGTACAAGGCCCTGCACCGCGACCTTGGAAGGATTGTGACGCTTAAAGTTCTCAAGACAGACCTTTTGACCATAGGGAAACAGCAGAAGGAGATGTTTAAACGCGAGGTGGAGACAGCGTCCAACCTGAAACATCCGCATATTATAGGCATACACGAATATGGCCTCGTTGATGGCAAACCCTATTTTACCATGGATTATGTTGAAGGCTGCACATTGGCTGATGTTTTATCGTACACAGCCGGGCCCGATACCAAGGGCAGCACAGTCGGCGAGATTGTGAAGAGCGTTATTGCAGATCGCAAGGAATCTTCCAAAGACCATGCACAGGCACAGAAAACCGAAGAACAGCCTGCTGCGCGCAAACAGCGTCCCTTGCCCATAAACCAGGCGCTTGCACTGATCGTGAAGCTTGGCCGGGCAATTAACCACGCCCACGAGCGGGGTGTTCTGCACAGAGACATAAAGCCCTCCAATGTTCTTGTGGGCAAAGATGGCGAACCTGTTCTTATAGACTTTGGCCTTGCCAAGCAGGTAGAGGGTATGGACCTTACAATGACAGGCCAGATACTTGGCACGCCATTGTACATGAGTCCTGAACAGGCAGAGGGCAGGAGGGGCGAGATAAGCGAGCGGAGCGATATCTATTCTCTTGGCGCATTGATGTACGAGCTTGTGACCGGCAGGCCACCTTTTACAGATGCACAGAACATTGCAGAGGTTTTGCGCAAGGTATCGCGCGATGACCCGCCCAAGGCCAGAAGGATAAACCCCCGTGTTCCTCGTGAGGTTGAGATAATTTGCGAAAAGGCCATGAGCAAGGAGCCTACAAAGCGTTATGTTACCGCAGGCGCCTTTGCAGATGATATTGACAGATATCTGACAGGCGAGCCCATCCAGGCCAGACCACCCAGTCCTATATACATTGCCCGAAAAAAAATAGCCAAGCACAGGGTTGTTGCAGGCGCAATCGCGGCTGTATCCATTGCTGCGGTTGTTGTCTTTGCAGTATGGTGGCGTTCCACTGCCGATGTGCGTGAACAGAAATGGAAGGCAATGCAGTCAGCTATAGCGTTGTATGAGGAAAAGGAGAAGGCAAAGGGCAAATGGATACTGGAATATGAGGATAATTTCAACAGGGCGGAGTTAGGGGAGAAGTGGAAAACAAGGGTCATTGGTACAGGGAATATAGGATTAAAAGACAGCGCACTGGTCTTTAATGGCAGGAACGTGCAGGCTTATTACGCAAAACCCGTATATGGGAACGTGCGCATTGAGTTTGATGTCATGGTGCGCGATTCCGGGGAATTTGAGGCCATTCTGTGCGCTGATTCGCTCTTGCGCGGCGGCGGCAAGTATTACGGGCTTAACTGGTTCAGGAACAGCGTGAACATAAACCGGGGTTGGATGCTTGGCGCTGCCGGTGTGCTGTTTGATAAAAATCAGACTGGCGAGGACACGCTCTATAAAAACAGGTGGTACCATATAATTGCCAAGAAAGTGGATGATTCGCTCTCATTTGAGCAAAACGGCAGACTATTGGGAGGTGTACGCATTACATTGCCCTTTGGACAGAGAACCAATGTTTTTTGCGGGTTTATCATGCCCAGCAGCGAATTCGAACGCCGTACCGCCATATTCGATAATGTGAAGATATACAGGCAGCAGCTCGCTGAAAAGGTGGATGTAACGCAGATAGGGGAAGCCTATTATACAAAGGGCCAGTACGAAGACGCGCTTGCCTTCTTTGACAATGTACTTTCCACTTACGAATCGCCGGGCATTCGCGGCATTGCCCTGCGCCGGGCATGCAACCTGGCGAGAGAAGAAAGGTTTTATACTGCGTGCAGCAAGTACTTTGCAGGTTTTGGCTGCGGCGAATACGACAGCATCATGGGCTTGTCGGAAAGGACTGTTTTAAAGAATATGTTACATGCGGTCATTCTTGATTCCGCAGCTGGTTTTGTGGCTGTAAAAGGTTGGGAGGCCGCAATAACACAGGCTGTTTCTGCAGGTGACAGCGTTATGACCGGGTTTTTCAAGGAGCTCCTTTTTCTGCACAGGCCTGATGCGTTAAAAAACTTTGAATTCATGGTTCGCAATGATGGTGTTTTACAAGGTTTTATGGATGACCGGGAGATGCGGGAACTTGCTATTGGAATGGTGATACGCATGAACGCGATCGGGGACCGGGACAAGACTCTGAAGATGGCAGAGGCCGCTCTCAGGGCAGGGTGCGCTCAAGAACTTGTGCGTCAAACATCCGCTGCGGAGAAATACACGGGCGAAACGAAAAAAGGCATGCGCAAAATACCCGGAGGCACGTTCATTGACTATGCAGGCAGGGCAGTATATGTTTCAGGGTTCTTGGCGGACACGACTGAGGTTACGCAGGCGGATTATGTGGCAATGACTGGAGGCAATCCATCGAATTTCAAAGGTGACCCGAAGAGGCCAGTTGAGACAGTGACTTGGTTTGACGCTGTTTTATATTGCAATGCGCGGAGCAGGCGGGATGGATTGGACACGGTGTACAGTTACATTTCAAAAACAGTTACCGGAGATGGTTGCAGAAACCTTTCCGGTCTTGTTATAGATACCTCAAAACACGGTTACAGACTCCCCACAGAAGCGGAATGGGAATACGCGTACAGGGCCGGGACAACAGCAGACTGGTATTGGGGCGGCAGGTATGATGGCATGGCCTTGAATTTTGGAGCAGACAGCGTGCTGGCAGACAAACATGCAGTTTACTATGGGAACTCAATGGGTTTTGGTGCTGCAAATCCGAGTTATGGCACACATGAGGTTGCGACAAAGCTGCCGAATGCATTTGGGCTGTACGACATTGCCGGTAACGTGTCTGAATGGTGCAATGATTGGTACGAAGTTGAGGGTGTCGCCGTTGGTGCATTGATAAACCCGATTGGGCCTGGGAAAGGTACACAGCGGGCGTTGCGCGGCGGCTCGTGGGGCAACTTCGAGAGCAACCTCCGCGCTGCGAACCGGGGCGGCAACGATCCTGACAATCGGGACGACGACGACGGTTTCCGGGTAGTGTTGCGCTCGCGGTAATACATGATTACACTTTGCGCTTTTAAACTTTTACCCTGGGACCCCGCGACGCGGTAGCGGCGCGGGGAATTGCATGGGCGACAGTGAAAATGTGATAGAAAAATGCAGGTCGCTTCTTGGAATTCTCGAAATGTATGTGTCCAAGATGCCAAGAGAACATAAGTTCACCATGGGCGACCGCATAATGCACAGAGGCATCATGATCCTCGAAGAGACGGTTGAAGCGTATTATGCCCAAAGACAGGGGAAAAAGGAGCGTGTGCTGCGGATAAACACACACCTCGAGGTACTGCGTCAATTACTGCGACTTTTGTTTGAGCGGGATTTTCATAATCTTCAGAAACACGAACATTTCATCCGCGAGATGGACGGGCTTGGCCGGCTACTCGGTGGGTGGGCCAAAAGTCTTGCATGATCGGAAATACAATACCTTCGTTTGAAACGGTCGCATCAGTAGAAAACCTGTATTGCGCCTATAAAAAGGCATGCAAGGGCAAAACAGGGCGTGACGATGTTGGTGAATTCCGCATGAAATGGGAAACGCATCTCACAAAGCTATCTGATTCTCTACTGTCGGGCGAATACCAGCCGGGACGGTACACCATGTTCATTGTCCATGAAAAGAAGACACGAAAGATAATGGCCACACCCTTCATAGACAGGATCGTGCACCATGCTATTTGCAATGTGATGACCCCTGTTCTTGAACGCTCAATGGTTCCCAACACCTGCGCCAACAGGGTAGGCAGGGGAACGGGCGAAGGGCTGCGCCTGTACGCCAGATTTGCAAAACGGTATAGGTATGTCCTCAAATGCGATATACGGCATTTTTTCCCTTCTATAGACCGGAAAATCCTGCTGGATTCGCTCAAGCGGAAAATACAGGACGCGCGGCTGCTTGAACTTGTCCGCACGGTGCTGTTTGTAGCACCCGCCATTTCGGACAATGCACCTTATTTTCCCGGAGACACGCTTTTTACGCCACACGAACGGGAACGCGGCCTGCCCATAGGCAACATGACCAGCCAGACATGGGCCAACTGGTACTTGGACCCACTCGATCATTTTATAATGGACTTCAAGGGTTTTGGCGCGTATATGCGCTATGTTGATGACTTTGCCGTGTTCGCCGACGACAAGGTGGCGCTGGCATGCCTTAAAAATGAAATACAAGAGTTCCTGTGCAGGCTTCGTCTCATCATACATCCGGACAAGTCACGCGTGTACAGGACTGCGGACGGCGTGCCTTTTCTTGGTTTCCGGCACTGGTCAACGCACAGGGTCTTGTGCAAGCCGGGCCTGCGCAGGTTCAAGCGCAGGGTGAGGCAAAAGGCAAGGATTGCCGCAGCATCGGGTGACATGCGGGCTTTGCGGTCATCAATCGCGGGATGGTCTGGTTTTGCGCGTCTGGGAGACACATACAGGCTGCGCATGCGATTGCGTGAAGAGATACGGGGAATTCTGGATAAGGGGCAGGGCGGAGCGCTGACGGGCGTTGCGCGGCGGCTCGTGGAACAACAACGAGAACAACCTCCGCGCTGCGAACCGGGACAACAACAACCCCGACAACTGAGGGAACACAAAGGGATTATGAAACGCTTATGGGAACAAACCCTTCTTATAATTGGAATGTATATCTTCAGTATCTTCACTACGACTCTTTACTTTATCCTGTAGAAAGAATTACTTGGTTTGACGCAGTTCTATATTGCAATGCAAGAAGCAAAAGAGATGGATTAGATACGGTATATTCATATACGGCGGTTTCCGGAATTCCTGGCGATGGGTGTGATGATTTAGTCGGCCTCTTTATGGACACTTCAAAATATGGCTATCGTTTGCCTACAGAAGCTGAATGGGAATATGCATGTAGGGCGGGTAGTACTACCGATTATTATTGGGGCCAGAATTATCCACCTGTGACAAGTGCAGACTCAGCTCGTATTGACAGCTATGCGGTTTATGGAGATTTTGTATTTCCCGTCGCCACAAGAATGGCAAATTCTTGGGGCCTTTATGATATGAGCGGTAATGTGTTCGAGCTTTGTTATGATTGGTATGGTACATATTCGGATAGTGAAGTATACGACCCAACTGGGCCAATATATGGTTTATATCGTGAATTTCGTGGAGGTAGTGGTGGATTTAGAGGTGCTTTTGATACCGATTATTTACGTTCATCGTATCGATATGGCAACTTATATCCGAGTTCACGCAGTGCTACAACAGGTTTTCGGACGGTTATGCGAAAATAATGATCGGGGGTACTGGTTTACATATTATTTCGACAGCCTCAGGTTTGAGCCCCGCATATTTTCGCATAAATTTCCACAGTAGCGGGATTCATGGCTAGAGCTATCATGAAGGGTGATGGAACACATTCCAAACGGTGCTGTACTATAAACTGAGCGTTAAGGTAGTTCTTTTCATCGGAAACAAAGAAGTTTTATATTTAGCACAATGCAAAAAAACATTATTGACACGCAGGAATACCGGCAATTCATCGCTGCACTGAAAGACCGCGTTACCGCATCCCGAATTTCAGCGGCCAAGGCCATCAACCGTGACATCATATTTCTCTACTGGGACATTGGAAAAGGCATTGTCGAGAAGCAGGAGAAACTCAAGTGGGGAAATGCCGTAGTCGAAATGGTTGCCCGGGATCTTCGAGAATCATTTCCGCAAACCCACGGTTTTTCATCCCAGAACGTCTGGCGGATGCGGCAATTTTATCTTGAGCACACTGCCCCCGAATTCCTGAAAATAGCCACAATGGAACTGAAATCTTCGCGAATTACGCCGACTAAGACAATTCTCTCACAAGCTGTGAGAGAATTGGACCCCTCCGGCGCCAAAAAGGAGATTCTCTCACAGGCTGTGAGAGAATTCCTGACCCGTGTTCCCTGGGGTCACCATGCGAACCACCTTTCCAGGATAAAGGACCCCGTCGAACGCTTCTATTACATCCGTGCCACCGCCCAATTCGGCTGGAGCAGGAACGTTCTTCTTAATCAAATCAAGGCGGGGGCCTATGAACGTGCAGTTGCGGATAAAAAGACCCACAACTTTCCGGCAGTTCTGCCGGAATACCTCGCGGAACAGGCGGATGAAGCGCTGAAAAGCTCATATAACCTGGAATTTCTCGGGATCCAGAGGGAGGTCAAGGAGCGGGTGCTTGAGGACCATCTTATCGACCAGATCCAGCGATTTATCTTGGAATTGGGATACGGCTTCTGTTTCATCGGCCGGCAGTATCGGATGGTCCTTGAAGACAAGGAATATTTCATTGATCTTTTGTTCTATCACCGTTTTCTTAAATCCCTGGTTGCCATTGAATTGAAAGTCGGTCCCTTTGAGCCTGAGTACGCCGGGAAAATGGATTTTTATCTCAACCTGCTCAATGAAAAGGAGAGGGGGCCAGGGGATAATCCAGCCATCGGAATCATTCTTTGCGCTAAAAAGAACGATGTGGAAGTCGAATTCTCTCTCAAAACAAAGGGCAATCCCATCGGGGTCGCGTCATATAGCCTGCAGAACAGCCTGCCTGAGAAATTCAAAGGGAAGTTGCCGTCACCTAAACAGTTCTCCGAAGTCGTCCGTGCCGCGCTTCCTTCAAAATAGACCTGTACCAATAACGGTCGTTTCTGAGACGCTATAATTTTCTTGTAAAAACAGGCTAAAAAAGCCTATTTTAGTGTATCAAAACTCACCCGCCTAGACTCGCTAGGCCCGCTTCGCCTTCGCGTAAGCGAGGCGAGCGAGGCTGGTCTCAAAATCAAAATCTCAAAACTAAAAGGAATTCATGAGTTATGAGACACCAAAAAATAGGCACCCTGGTAGGTTATGCGCGGGTTTCCACCCAGGACCAGAACTTAAATCTCCAAAATGATGCATTGAAGGCGGCGGGGTGTAAAAAGATATACCGGGACAAGGCCAGCGGGGCTGCAGAGGACCGGAAAGGCCTCTCAGAGGCCATAGAATACATGCGGAAAGGGGATACCCTGGTTATTTGGAAGCTGGATCGGCTCGGCCGGTCCCTTCGCCATCTCATCGATGTTGTGAAAAGTTTAAACGACCGCGGCATAGGATTAAAGAGCCTGCAGGAGAACATCGATACCACTACAAGCGGCGGAAAACTTATTTTTCACATGTTCGGCAGTTTGGCGGAATTTGAGAGGGATATTATTCGGGAACGAACACTGGCCGGATTGAAAGCAGCCCGGGCCCGCGGGCGCAGAGGCGGTCGGCCGAGTGTCATGGATGCAAAGAAAATTCAAATGGCAAAGGTTATGCTCAAAGATAAAAATAATTCGATTGCCGACATTTGCCGGACCTTGGGCCTTTCCAAGGCCACCTTATACCGCTATGCACAGTAGAGCAATTAAAAAACTGTATTATGGCACATTTTTAAAGGAATGAATCCTATGGCTCGTCCGGAAGATGTTGCAGAAGTAAACCGAATTACACCGATTATAAGTCAATACCTGAATACGTTGCAGGCAAAACATGTCAGCGTTCTAAGTGCCTTGGCAATTATTATTGCCAAAACGATTGACGAATGCCTCTTAGAACAGCAGAGGAATCCGGAAAAAAAGACGACTCCAACCGCAGGACAAATCAACGTAGCATCAGTATTTGACACCCGGATTCGACAGTTAGAACAAATGGGATGCCGTTGGTCAGGATGGGTTTGTTTATTTGTGCGACAAGTTCGATGGCTTTTCCCGCTTTTCAAAGATTCTTCGGAAAATCGCGGCTGGAATTAAATCAGGAAAGTGAAATAAGGCTTCTGGGAGGGGCCTAACGTGCTTTATAATCCGTTTCGTGAGGTGACCTCTAAAAGTATTTGTCAAATAACCGTTGAAAATAGTATCTCTTAATTCATGAAACCAGTCAAACGCTCTGGCCCGCCCGTAGTCCTTAATGGCAGTATCGAGTCCCTCCATGCCCGTGTCCGTGAGCTTATCATCGCCGCCCGCCGGACGGTATCCCGCGGAGTGGATTTGGTGCAGGTGCATACCAATTACACGATCGGAAGATACATCGTCGAACAGGAACAGTGCGGAAAGTCGCGAGCGGGTTATGGGAAAGAGATCATCAAATGCCTGGCTGAAAAGCTCTCGGCCGAATTCGGCCGTGGTTTCGCCAAAAGCAATTTGGAATACATGCGCCGGTTCTTTCTTGCCTACCGGGATCGTGCGCGGATCGCCCAATCCGAAATTGGGCAATCTTCCCCTGCGCTGGACGGCAAAGCTGGAATTGCCCAATTCCAAATTGGGCAATTGGCCGAACCCGGATCCGGCCCCCGCCCCTTTGGGCTGGGGTGGACGCATTACATTTTCCTGCTGGGCATCAGAAACACCGCCGAACGCGACTTCTACGAGATAGAAGCCGCCAGCCAGGGATGGAACATCGATGAACTCAAACGCCAGTTCAACAGCGGCCTGTACGAGCGCCTTGCCTTGAGCCGCGACAATGCGGGCATCCGCAGGCTGGCGAAGGAAGGGCAGAAGATAAGCGCTCCCAAGGACCTGCTCAAGGAACCCCTGGTCCTGGAATTTCTGGGGCTGTCCGAGCAGGCCCGGTATTCCGAATCCGATCTTGAATCCGCCATCATCAACCGTATCGAGCGGTTTCTGCTCGAACTCGGGAAGGGCTTCCTGTTCGAGGCCCGGCAGAAAAGGTTCACCTTCGACGGAGATCATTTCTTCGTTGATCTTGTTTTCTACAATCGACTCCTGCGCTGTTACGTGCTGGCGGATTTGAAAATCGGCGACCTGACCCACCAGGATCTCGGCCAGATGCAGATGTACGTCAATTATTTCGACCGGTTTGTAAGGATAAAGGGTGAGAACCCCACCGTCGGGATTGTCCTTTGCAGGAAAAGGAACGAAGCCCTGGTGAAAATCACCCTGCCCAGGGGCGCCAACATCCACGCGCGGGAATACCAGTTATACCTGCCCAGCAAGGAAGAGCTGCAGAAAAAACTGGTTGAATGGACCGGTAACCAGCCCTGAACACTTGGGTGTTCTTAAACATATAGGGAAAAAGTGTCACAATAATACCGGAAAAAAGGATTTCGTATATAATGACAATTTTATTGATGAGAATGATTTAATTGATAAGCATTTTAATTTTCGGGTTCGTGTAATCTCGTAGTCCTTCATGCATGGCGAATTCCCGCCTATTCGGTCCGCTTCGCTCTCGCGATGCGAGGCGAGCGAGGCAAGTTGTTCCGGCATTCGATATTGTCCCCGCCTCGCCTTGCGGCGACGCGAGGCGGGCCCCCGGATTTGGTCTTCCGAGCCAAAAAAACATCGATTTCACGCTGCTTTCAGAAAAAATACCCCTTCACATCTGTGCAATCAAGAAAAAACGAAAAAGCTCCGCCCTGGCTTTCTGGTTGGAGCGTTAAATATCGTATGATGGCAGGTCCTCAAATCCGCCTGCGGCGGAGTATAATCAGGCAATGGTTCTTCAAGGGACAGAGATTTGGGGCAGATTTCCGGTGGGGGACGGGGTTCAGGCCCTTTCTATATATTATACGCCATAACAACACATAGATTTATCTGATTTTAAGCCAAAACAACCTATAGTTTTATCATTTTCATCTTGACATTGACCTGTAATTTATCTATACTTTCAGTACGAATAACAAATACACAGGCACAAAAATGTACAGATCTGCTATAGAATATTTAAAAGAGTGGCAAAATAGCCAATCCAGAAAGCCATTGGTGATTCGTGGAGCACGGCAGGTTGGGAAAACATTTATCGTCAGGGAGTTCGCAAAAGAATTCCAAAACTATGTGGAGATCAATCTCGAAACCGATATAAATATTTTATCATATTTTAAGAGTACCGATCCCAAAGAAATTGTAGAGTTGCTTGCCCTTCATTTTAACACCACTATTATTCCAGGCAAAACGCTTCTTTTTTTTGATGAGATACAGGCTGCGCCCGGATTATTTGCAAAGCTCCGGTATTTTTATGAGCTTATGCCGGGCCTGCACGTGATTGCGGCTGGGTCACTTTTAGAATTTATTCTTAAAGAGCATGAGTTTTCGATGCCGGTTGGAAGAATAGAATATCTGCATCTTGGCCCCATGAACTTTGCTGAATATCTTTTGTCAACAGACAACGATAAGCTTCTCGACTTTATAAAGAATTACTCTTTGCGCGATACATTTCCTCAGCCAATCCATCAAAAACTTGTTTCTTTGTATAAAACCTACCTTGTAGTCGGCGGTATGCCGGAAAGTATCAAGTCATATCTTGATAAAAGGTCTTTTGTCGACAGCGACCGGATAAAGATGAATATCCTGTCAACGTATGTGGATGATTTCAGCAAATACGGAAAGCGCATCAACCGTGAATTATTGACAACCGTATTCAAGGCTGTGCCGTCGCTGATAGGCAACAAAGTAAAATATTCGACTATTTCAAAGGATCATCGTTCAGCGGAGATCGCTACTGTGCTCAACAGATTGTTTCTGTCCAAAATATGCTATCCGATTTATCATAGCTCTGCACAAGGCATTCCTCTTGGGGCCGGACGGAACAACAAGGTCTTCAAACTGCTGTTTCTTGATGTTGGTTTAATGTGCAGTGCGCTGGGATTGTCCATGGCACACATCAGCAAACTGGATGACGTCTCCTTGGTAAATAAAGGCGATATTTCCGAACAGTATGTAGGGCAACATCTTTTATATCGTAAAAACTTCTATTACGAACCGGAACTTTATTACTGGAATAGAGAGAATCCCGGCTCGAATGCCGAGGTGGATTATGTTATTGCGCATGGGCCTGTGATTGTTCCGGTAGAGGTAAAAGCGGGTAAAACCGGTACGCTTAAATCGTTGCACCTGTTCGTAAGGGAACGGGCGCTTAAAACCGGTGTTCGCATAAATCTTGATATTCCCTCGGTAGTGCGCTGTGCCGGCGCCTTACCGAATGGCGATCGCTATGACTATAACCTGATTTCAATACCCTGCTATTTAATAAGTGAATTGGACCGGTTTCTTGATAAACAAACAAGCTAAATAACCGATAACCGATAACCGATAAGCATTTTGATTTTCGAGTTCGCGGGATCGCTGATGGGGTGCTGCAGGGCGAATTTGGTTCCGGTATTTGATATTGCCGCCCCCTGGTCTTTGTCTTCCGGGCTGTAAAAAAATTAGATTTCACGCTGCTTTTAGATAAAATACCCCTTCCTGGTCTCGAAATCAAGTGTAAAAAGAACAATATGGACAACGTTGTAGGGGTAGCATACACCTATCTTGGCATGGTAATGTCAGACGAAGCTCAAGAAAGCAAGTCAGTCCGGAATTCGCTTTCATTGTACCCGAATCCCTTTAACCCTACAGTCACAATATCGATAGACTGGTTGCGCATGGATAGTAGGCCGGAGATACGAATTTATAACTTGAAGGGAGAACTTATCCAGCATTTACCAGGGCTTTAAGATATTTTCTGGGTGATAGACCCGCATAGTGCTTGAACACTTTTGACAGGTGATAGGCGTCCCAGAAACCAGTGCGGCCGGCAATGACCTTGAGCGGTTCGCCCTGCATGAGGAGTGCTTTGGCCCGGTCAATGCGCAGGCGCGCAAGCATTTTCATGGGGCTTTCGTCTGTTTCCGCTGCCAGTTTTTTGAACAGGCCCGGAACACTCAGGCTGAACCGGCGGGCAATGTCCCGGTTAACTGTTTTTTCTGCAAGCCGCGCCAGCAGATATTCATTCACCTGAAGGCGGAAGGAACGTTCGGCCCGGTCAGGGTGCCCCCCGCCTTCCAGCGTCCATACATGGTTTTTTTTATCAACCGGCTGCGCAGAAAGCAGCTGGTCCATTAACCCGTAGAGCGTAGATTGAACCTTGCAGAAGGCTTTTGCCTTCAAGCTTGCCGCGTAGCGCGCCACATCGGAAATGGCTCTGGACACCCGGTTTTCGGGGTCCAGGAAAACCGCCAGGGTTTTTTTATTGCCCGTGAATTCCTGGAGACCTAGCGTTTCGCCGCCGGTAAAGGCAATAAAAGCGCCGCGCGTTGGAGCCGGGACCCGCGAAAAGTCCTGCCAGTAGAGGCTGCCCGGAGGCGTGAGCATGATCCTGCCGGCCATGACCTGCTGCCAGGGATTGCGTACGGTGTGCAGCCGGATATATTCATGGTTTGTGAAGCGGCAGGAGAGGACCCAGAAGGGGTGCGAGAATTTCCGTGGAGGAGCCTTGGAGTATTCGTGCGTAATATTATATGCGCCCAGCACCCGCAGCTGTGGTTTGCCCGCGCCAATACCTTCAAAATTAAACCCCGTGAACAGGGTGGTGTTCATAATGGTATAATAATATACATCAAAGCTATAATTCAATACATTTTAACCTGTAGGTTAATAGTTATATTATACATGAAACAAGGAGAGAAACTATGGAAAAAAAGATCAGGGTCGGCGTTATCGGGGTTGGGCGGGGCACTTCATTCATGGATGGCGCGCCTTTTGCGGGTATGGAACTGGTGGCGATCTGCGACAAGTGGAAGGAAAAACTTCAGGAGATCAACAAGGCTTACGGGGTGGCTACGTACACTGATTACAGCGAGTTTCTGCACCACCCGATGGACGCGGTAGTTGTGGCGAATTATTTCCATGAACATGCCCCCTTTGCTATTCAGGCGCTCAAGGCGGGAAAACATGTGATGAGCGAATGCACACCTGCGGTCACCATGGCGGAATGCGTGGAATTGGCGCGGATTGTGGAGAAAAGCGGGAAGATATACATGCTCGCGGAGAATTATCCCTATACGGCATACAACCTGGAGATGGCGGCTCTGTACAGGAAAGGCGCTGTAGGCGAGGTGCTTTATGCCGAAGGGGAGTACAACCATCCCATGTCTGCGGAAGAACTGCTCGGGATGGCTCCAGGGTGGAACCACTGGCGGCTTTGGATACCCGCAACCTATTATTGTACCCATGCCCTTGCCCCGCTCATGGCCATCACGGGCCGGATGCCAAGGTCTGTCAATTCGCTCGGGTTTTCCAACCCGGAATTCAGCAGAAAGAACATTCGGTTCAGCGATCCAGGCGCAGTTACGCTGGTAAAAACAGACAGCGGGGCTGTGTTCCGGCTCTTTGGCATAATGGTTCCCGGCCATTCCATTTGGTATCGCGTACATGGCACGCGCGGCAGCATGGAGAATGTGCGGAGCAGGGGATATTGGGGAAACGGGAAAGTCCGTATTGTCCACGAACCGTACAACCTCTGTCCAGGTGAAAAGGGCGAGATTATTTATAAGCCTGATTTTCCAGCATGGGCGCGCAAAAAGGCCGCAGACGCAGGGCATGGAGGCGGAGATTTTTTTACCAACCACTTTTTTGCAGAAGCCATCCGGACCGGAAAGCAGCCATATCTCAATGTTTATCGAAGCACTGCCATGTCTGCGGTGGCTATCCAAGCCTGGCGCAGCGCTCTTGATAACGGGAATAATTATCCGATACCTGATTTTTCCAGTGAAAAGGAGAGAAAAAAGTACGAAAACGACCATTGGTCGCCTTTTTACGCGAAAAAGCCGCGCGACCAGGCCCCTTCCAACCTTGCCAATACCAGACAGTGGACTCCCGGAATGCGGAAAAAGGCCATTGCGGCGTGGAAGAAAATTGGATTTAATCCGGGGAAACCCGAATGACAGGTTGGCTGTTGCTTCTGTGTGCTCTTGGAGCATGGACACTCATTGCGTTCCTGTACCGGCGCGCGCAGGTTCACAATGCGGACTTTTTTGCCATTGCAGTAACACTCGGTGCTTCAATCTTTGCGGTCAACCTCGGGCTTGGCGCGTTGTTCCATGGCTTGTCGGGGGCGGCGCTTCTTCCCAAGGTCTGGGGAATAGCAAACAGCCTTCTTCTCGTCGTGGCCATACCCGTGCTCATGACTGCGCTAAGGCTTGGCGGGCTTGCTCCCACCTGGACCATGATGCAGCTTTCTTTTGCGCTTGCTACAGTGCTGACACTGTGGTATCCTGGCGGTACAATACAGGGGCCGGGCAAAGCCGGCCTCGCATTGTCCGTGATTGCCATTTTTATGCTGGGTTTCGATAAGACGCGGCAGGAAAAGGGGGTTGTATCCGCTTTCGGCGCGCAGCAAGTGCCGGGAATACGCTGGTTTGTTCTGGCGCTTTGCATCTTTATCCTTAACGGAATGAGTTCCTATAGTATGGCCCTTGGCTTTTACGCTGCGCCAGACAATGGTTTCAAACACAAGGCCGGATTCGTAGGCGGCATGGGCGCAGGCCTGATGGTCTTTGGAAGCCTGGCGCTTCTGGTTAAAAGGGTTTTTAGAAAATCAGGCAATGGCGGCAGCATGGTATCCGGATTTAAGCACGGCGCCATCATCGGCCTTTGTTCCGTTACCGGAGTACATTGTTCCCTGGCTGCGTTTGCGTTTGTTCCGGGCTATATTCTGTATCCGGTTACCAGTGGTGGATCCACGCTGCTGGTAACAGTGCTCTCCATTGTCCTGTACCGCGAGCGGGCGGGCATACCCGGCTGGCTGGGTTTTTGTTTGGGTGTTGCCGGGATTGTGCTGCTCGGAATAGGATGAACTGATACTGATAAGTATTTTGTTTTTGGGTTCGCGTGATTGCGCATGGACAGATGTAGGGCGAATGTTGTTTCGGCATTTGATATTCCCCCCCCCCCATTCCCCACTCTGTATTTTCAGGTCTTTCGTGAGTTAATTTTTTAACAAAAAAGTAAAAAATTAACTTGAAGTAGAACCTCCAGTTTTTCTATAACTCTATTGTCAATTAAATTTTGACAGAGCAGGTAAAATTTACCTTCACGTCAAACTTCATCTTTGCCGCTTTTCCCGCGTAATTCGCGGTAACCCCCATGATTATCAATACTCTGTAATACGGCACATGGCTTGCTTTTATCACTCTCTGAGGAAAAGAAAGGTTTGCTTAATATGTTAAATGAAAGTGGCGCAATAAGCACTACAATATTAAATGATCTGCCGGGAAAAAAGGCCGCTGGAAGGTATTCCGACAAAGAGGTCCGGCAGGTTGCGGAACAGTTTGAAGCCATGTTCACCACCTATATGCTGAAAGTGATGAACGAATCCATTGACCGGTCAGATCTGGTAAAACGAAACATGGGTGAGGAGATATTTCAGGACCTTTTAAACGAGCAATATGCGAACAAAGCGGCAAAGACCGGGCAAATGGGCCTTTCCAATCTCATATACAAGACACTGAAAAACGATCCCAGTCAGATAGCTGGTTTTCAAAACAAGATCCGCGAACACAATGCCCAGAAACATCTGACCCCCGAGATCATGCAGGCCACTGCCGGGAATTTTGGAGGCCTTGAAAAATACATGAGGAAAAACGAGGATGTTGAAACACGCATGAAACGGATCGACAATACCATAAACGCCATTGCAAAACACCATGGCGTTGATCCTGCCTTGGTAAAAGCTGTCATCCGGCAGGAGTCCCAGGGCGATCCTTACGCAGTCTCTCCAAAAGGCGCAAAAGGACTCATGCAGCTTATGGATTCGACCGCTACCGAGTATGGTGTGGGCAATGTATACAACAGCAGCGAAAATATCAACGGCGGAACGCGCTATCTGAAGCAGCTTATTGACCAGTACAACGGCGATCTTGAACGCGCTCTTGCCGCTTACAATGCCGGTCCTGACGCGGTCAGGGAATACAACGGTGTGCCTCCTTTTCCCGAAACGGAAAATTATGTAAAACGCGTCCTGGAATACATGAATGCATGTAAAGCAGGACAAAACCAAGGATAAATCCATGAAAACGCTCATCAACGCTGTTGAAGAAAAACTGGTCAGACTCACGGGTCTGTACAAGGAATACATGAATGCGCTCATCATTGAGCAGCAGTTCATTGTCAATGCACGCGCCGAGGAGCTCAACACGCACCTGATCAAAAAACAGGCACTGGTCGAGAAGATTCAGAGCGTGGAAGAGGAACGTCTTGAAATTATCTCGCGCATTGCAGAAAAAACTGGCAAAAGCATTGCCGAGCTCAAGCTCGACGTCCTTGCCGCAATGCTCGAACCAGCGGAACGCGACCAGCTTCTGGCCGTGAAAAAGGGACTGCAGCTGGTCATCGGTAGCGTTAGGGCGATTAACAATGTTAACAACCAGCTGCTGCAGGACTCGGTCGCGTATGTCAGGTCGACCTTTGAACTGGTGACTGGTAAAAAAGAGGTTAAAAAAGGCTATGGCCGCAATGGATGCGTGGCCAGTTCAGTGCAGGTGAGTAGAAACCTGCTCAATACAAAAATTTGATTCAGGGAAGGAGAGGAACATGGGACTTATTGAAGCAATGAACACCGGTGTACGGGGCCTTGCGGCCTCGCAGCTGGCGCTCGATATCACATCGCAGAACATCTCAAACGCCAATACCGAAGGATATTCGCGCAAACGGCTCACTCTGGAAAGCGCCTATCGGGCTGATCCGCAGTTTGGCCAAATGGGTTTTGGCGTTGAAATCACCAATGTTACCCGCATCAGGGACTTTTTCATAGACCAGCAGATCAACAACCAGAACAGCCAATGGGCATATTATAACGAATTGAACTCCACCCTAACGCGTGTGGAGAACATCTTCGGCGAACCTTCTGATACGGCCCTTAGCACAGTTCTCGATAAATTTTGGGACGCCTGGGGTGATCTTGCCAATAATCCGGACAGTATTGCGGCCCGCGACGTGGTCAAAGCGACCACGCAGGTGCTTGTGGATACCATGCACAATATCAGCGGTGAAATCCGGTCGTTGCGCGATGACAAGAACGACAATATCACGGTCACGGTGAACCAGATAAACTCCTATCTCAAACAGATTTATGAATTGAACCGCGAGATAAGCCTGTCCGAAACAGGGAGCGGAAAAATAGCCAATGATTCGCGCGATGCGCGCGATCTTGCCGTTAAAAACCTATCGGAACTCATCAATGTCACAACCGAGGACAATGGTGATGGTTCCATCAGCGTACTCACCAATGGCAACATGCTTGTGTCCCGTTCGGGTTATACGCCCTTGGAAACGACCACGGTTTCCTATACGAGGCCCGATGGCTCAAGTTATTCCGATTTGGGTGTCCGGTATTCGACAACCAAAGATCCCTATATACCATGGTCAGGCAAACTCAAAGGTATCCTTGAATCGCGCGATGAAGTGATTCCTTATTACGAAGACAAACTCGATGAAATTGCCAATACTCTTGTTGAACAGGTCAATACGCTGCACCGCCAGGGATATACCTTGAATGGCACTGCGGGAATCGACTTTTTCGCGGTCAATTCTCACGACGAACAGACAGTCCGTCATACAGAGCAGGTCAAGAGCTACACATTTGCCTATACATCATTAGGTATGCCTTTTATCCAGAATCTGGGCACTCCCTATATTGAAAGTGGTTCAATGGCTGTAACCGACAGCTTGGGCAATGCCTATACAGAAGGAGTCGATTATACCATTGATTACACATCAGGAACAATCACCCTCCTGCCAGCCGGCGCTTTTTCGGCTTTTGCTCCAGGCACCGAGCCGAATGTCGTTCTCGCCTATAACTATGAGGTGCAACGCGGCCTGCAGTCGGTGCAACAGACCTACGCTTCAAACATAGAACTCTCCGCGGCAATAATTCAGGACGTTAAAAATATCGCGGCAGCCGAAGGCCAGACCAACCGGAAATACGCTGATGTTTTTACCGACACAGTGGGTCCCGGCGTGTGGCAATATATTCACCGGGCGCCCGGACCCGACAACACGCTTGGGACTGCGGATGATACGCGCGAACAAGCGTCCCTGGTTCAGGGCACGGTCAAAATCAAGGTGGGCAATACAACACTTCGCGAAAATCTGGATTACATTATTGATTATTCCAGCGGTCGCTTTTCGCTACTGAACGGCACATACGCGGGCGCAAACTTTCAGGTAGAGTATTCAGCGTCAGTGTATGGCAGTGATGGCCGCACTGATAATAAAAATGCCGTTGCCATTGCGGCCCTCAGATACAAGGATCTCATGGCCACCGATGTTGCGGGCATGCCGACTGCGTCCATCAATATGTTCTATTCCGCCTTTATCGGTGAAATGGGCATACACAAGAACGAGGCCACAGCCAACACCGAATCACGGAAATTTCTGCTCGAACAGTTCGAGGCGCGGCAGGCTGAAATCGCGGGTGTGTCTCTTGACGAGGAACTCGCCAATCTGGTGAAGTACCAGCATACGTACCAGGCATCGGCGCGGGTCATTTCAACAGTTGACAAGATGCTCGACATTCTCATGAATCTGTAACAAGGAGGTATTCATATGATGCGTGTAACATTCACCCAGATCAACGACAATGTCCAGCGTAATCTGGCGAGCAACTACGCTCAATTGGCAAAGCTGCAGGAACAGCTTAGTTCGGGCAGGAGGCTGAACCGGCCATCTGACGATCCCATTGACATGAAAAACAATGTGAACCTGAAGGCGGAATTGGCCCAGGGAACGCAGTATCACCGGAATATCGAAGACGGACTCGCGTGGATGAACATGACCGAAGTGGCGCTTACGGACATGAACGAGCTTATGCAGCGGTTGCGCGAACAGGCTGTGTATGCAGGCAATGATACTATGACCGGCACTGACCGCCAGTATATCGCGGCTGAGGTGGAACAACTCCTCAGGCAGGTGGTAAGCCTCACGAATTCATCCTACAAGGGCAACTTTCTCTTTGGCGGTACCAATGGCGACAAGCAGGTCTATGAATACACAACAGGCACTACCTTTTCATTTGATAACAGCACACCGGCAACTACCTTGGGCGCAGTGGGAACAACCAATACAATGGTCACCTATTCCAACCGGGAATACTACCAGTACCAGCGGCTCGATCCCAATACAGTATCAGTGGTCATTGACCCTGCGGGCGCGGGAACACGCGCAATCGAAGGCCAGGATTTCACTGTTGATTATGCCAATGGAACCATTACCGCCATTGCAGGCGGCCAGCTCGATTTTACTCTTGCGCCGCCGCCTCCTCCGACTGTGGCGGTCACCTTCAGTCACTATAACAAGGTAAACAGAGAAAATTCCAGTTCCATCATGCGTGAAATAGAGGAAGGGGTCTCGACCCGGATCAATATCTCGGCAGATGAAGCCTTTGATGACACTCAGAGCGGCAGAGAACTCATTGGTATTATTCTCAATTTCAAAGACGGTCTTTTAAAGAACAATGGAACTGTTATAAATGATTCCATCACTGAGATGGACCGGATTTTTGAGAATATCAGGGCAGCTCAAAGCACCAATGGTGCGCGTATCAATCGTTTTGAACTTACTCGCGATCGCAATGAGAGCCGGGAAATTGAAGTGACCAGGCTCCAAGGAGAACTGGAAGACCTTGATTTTGCTGAGGCTATCATGCAATTCTCCATGAGTGAAAATATCTATAATGCCTCGCTTCGGGCAGGGGCAAAGGTCATACTTCCAACCCTCGGGGATTTCATATGATAAATTTACCGGTTAATTATTGCCCCTTTCTTAGGCAAATATGCTATTCACAAACTACTTTAAGTTTGCGTAATACTATGTTGAACAATGAAATATGGAATGGCATACGGGTTGCTTATCATTCATGTGGTCTTGTGTGAAAAAAAAGGTGAAGAAGAAAATTAAGAATAAGATCAAAGGAAATAATAAAAGGAGGTTCTAATGCCGAGAATTAATCACAACATACCGGCGATGATCACCGGTTCAGCTCTCAGGCATGTAAACAGGCAGATGGCCACTTCGCTCGAAAGGCTCTCTACAGGTTTACGGATAAACCGTGCGAGCGATGACGCAGCAGGTCTTTCAGTGTCAGAATCATTGCGTACCCAGGTACGCGGCACTGCAATGGCCAACAGGAACGCGAACGACGGTATCGCGCTTCTGAGAATTGCGGAAGGAGCGGCCAATGAAATATCGGCCATGCTTCAGCGTATGCGCGAATTGGCTGTCCAGTCGGACAACGATACGCTTATCACTGTTGACAGGGGATACCTCAACCTGGAATACCAGGCGCTAATGGAGGAAATCACCCGTATCTCCGCGGCTGCCCAGTACAACAGCCAGACCCTCATCTATGGCGATGGGTTCGGCGTGTCAGGCGGGAATTCATCTATTCTCCATATTGGGGCGAACAACCTCAATGGCGTGGACCGCCTTTCGGTCACTATTACCCCGGCTTCCGCGGGCGCCATTGGCCTCACAGGCTCCAGCATTGGTTCGAACTCGGCCGCGCTTGCAGCCATCTTCAGCCTTGATAACGCCATTCATTCGGTCAATGCCATGCGCGCTAATCTCGGCGCCTATATAAACAGGCTCGAACACGCGGTAACAAGTCTCGACAACCAGGAAGAGAACATGCAGGCCGCTGAATCGACCATCAGAGATGTTGATTTTGCCGCAGAGACCAGCGCGTTTGCCCGCCACCAGATACTCATGCAATCATCGACAGCCATGCTTGCGCAGGCCAACCAGGTACCACAGTCGGTCCTGGCCCTGCTCCAGTAACGTTTTCGAAGAGCGCTTCAAGAAATATTCAAAGGCCCGCCCGTGGCGGGTCTTTTTTATTATTTTCAATACAGGACAATGAAATATATTTTTGCGGCGTTTTGCTGTATTGTTTCTTTCTCTTTTCCGGAAGAAAGCAACATTGAGAAGTTACGGGAATATTTTTCGCATCCCCACGACAAGCTTTTTTTCGGCGTTGGGGGAGGGATCTTTCAGGGCATAAACGAGCACTATACCGCTCAATTCAGCACACTCTACTCGCCTGCGCTTGTTCTGAATGCCGGTGTGGGCGACTATCCTTTTGTGTTTGACATCAAATACTGCGTCCAATGGGCGGAAGGCTTTTCAGGCGCCTACAGGAGCGGGGCTGGCGCGTCGCTCACTGAATATGAGATCATGTCGGGCATGCGCATTTACCTCTTTTGGCGGAATCGCCGTGTTAAAAATTACCTTTTGTTCTCCGGCATGGGCTCGCAGGAGGTGCTCAGGAGTTCTTCGGACGGCGGGGTGGAGCCTGTGCAGACAACCGAAGGTGTGCGTTTTGGATTTGCGGCTGGTCTTTGCTTCGATATTTTTCCCGCGGATTATTGTTTCTTGAGCTTGGACTTTGTCTACAAATACCTGCACAGCGACTTTTTTAAACGCAAGGAGCTGGTTGTGGTGGAGCTGATTTTCAATATCGGCACCTGATGTTTTGTTTACCCGCCCGCATTTGTTATATTTACAATCATGAAAAAAGCAATTCCGGTCCTTGTCATACTATTGATGTGCGGATGTATTCTCCCGCGTCTTTCTTCAGGCCCGGCCAGCGGCCTGAGCATGCCTTCGCCAATGGCCGAAGGAGAAAGCGACTCCCAGTTTTGCGCGCGTGCGCGCGACCACTGTCGCCAGGTGCAGGAGTATGCGCTCGCACTGGAGAGGGCGCTTTTGTATGCTGAGTCGCATCCGGGTCTTTTCACCGAAGAGGAGGGCACGGTGCTCCCTCCTGAGGCAAAAGACTCCATTCGTATGGCGTGGCAGGCCCTGCTTCCGTATTTTTACGGTCTTGAACAGGCGCGGGCCCTCTACAGTTCCTTCTGGAAAATCAACTATCTTGCGCACAAAGAAGCCAACCTGGAGGCCTTCTGTGTTACCTACACCGCGTTTCTGGCCATGCAAGTCCACGGGTCCAGGTTCATTCATTTGATCAATGGCAAGAAGCAGATCGAGATTTGTCTCAATGAGTCAGACCGTGACCTGTTTCCCGATTCATACGACCGACTCAAGTACAACACTCTCAATATAGTCACTTTTTCCCAGATACAGGAGGGCCGCGGCCATTTTGATACCTGGTGCGCTCCCTATCTCAAGGAACAGGATGATTCGCTCCATGCGTGGGTGTACGACCGCGTGCGTTTCTGGTCCGATAGCGCTCTGTCGCAGGCGCGCGGACTCAATTTTGCGCTTACGGTAAAAAATGGCGATGACCTGACCGCGAAACAACACCTTGCGCTCTGGTTTCCCCTGCAAAAGCAGCTGGCCGCATGGATGGGTAGGACAACCTATGGCGCTGGCAGGCGCGCGCCCCTCATTACCCCTCAGCAGATCGACTCTCTTCAGAACATCCTCGAACCCGGCGACATTATCTTTGAGCGGAGCAACTGGGTCCTTTCGAACATAGGGCTTCCGGGTTTTTGGCCCCATGTCGAGTTATACGTGGGCACACCAGGCGACCTTGACGCCTATTTTAACGCAAACGATGAATGTCTCTCCCTGCTCAGGGACTTGAATAATGGAGAACAACTCTCGCCAACAGCCCATGTGCAAAAGCATTTTCCAGAGGCATACGCGGCGCTTACCGCGTCGCGGAGTGAAGGCCCGGTAAACATCATTGAGGCGCGCAGTAATGGTATTATTTTTTCACCGGCCCAGGAAGCCTGTCATGCGGACTATGTGGCTGCTTTGCGGCCAAGGCTTTCGAAAAAAGAACGTTTGGTCGCGTTGTTCGCGGCTTTCTCCTATTTTGGCAGGCCCTATGATTTTGATTTTGACTTTGCCTCGGACGCAACCCTTGTTTGCACGGAACTTGTTTATAAGGCGTACCAGCGGCGTGAAGGCGTGTCGCGCGGTCTTTCCTTTCCCCTGACCGAGATACTGGGACGGCTCACCTTGCCGCCCAACAACATGGTCGCGCTTTTTGACCGGGAGTACGGCATGCCGGATTGCCAGTTGGAGTTTGCCGCTTTTTTCGACGGTGTTGAAACAAAAGGACTGGCCATGTTCAGGGACGCGGACGCGTTCAGAAAATCATACCTCAGACCCAAATGGGACTTTTTACAGGACTAGCGCCTATGACCAGTTACTACGGCGTTGTTCCCCTGCTTGCCGCACTGTTCAACGTGGTGACCGCTGTCATAGTCTTTCGCAGGGACGCTGTCTTTAAAATCAACCGGCGGTTCAGTTATCTCTGCGTGGCCCTTGCCGTATGGAACGCGGGATATTTCGCCGAATCGTGGTATGCCGGTGATGTCGCGGGCAGGCTTTTTTGGTCAAAGATAAGCCATGCGGCCGGGCTTCTCGCCTCGTCCATTGCGTTGCATTTCATAGGAAGATTTACCCGCACGCTCCAGGCCCGGCGTCCGCCGGTGCTCGCGGTCTCCTATGCGCTTTCAGGACTTGTCTGTCTGACGCTCTTTTTTACCCCCTGGGTCATCCGGAGCGTACTGCCCTACAAATATGGTTTTCACGCGGCCTGGGGTGCGCTCTATTCAGCGTATCTTGCGGTTCTGGTTTTTAATTATATGCTGCTTTTCTTTCTTCTCTTGCGGGCCATGCGCACCACATCACTGCATATTGAGCGCAACCGGCTGCGCTATATTCTATACGGCAGCCTTATTGTTGTTTGTACGTCGCTTACCAATTTTCTTCCCGCGCTCGGGTATGGCGTCCATACCCTGGGCAATCTGGGATCGCTGCTTTTCATGGTACTCGTGCTTTTTGGCATATACAAACACCGTCTTATGAATTTGCGGCTCGCAATAGCCAAATACCTCCTGCTCGCTCTGTTTTGGGTCCTTATCGGCGCCGCGTATTCAGCCATTGTATTTGTGATTGCGCGCGCATGGCCGGTTCCTCTGCGCGATGAACATCCTCTGCTTTTCAATTTTCTGGTCATAGGTTTGTTCGTCGTGGTGTTTCAGATGGGGCTCAGGTATGTATTGCCCCGAATCGAAGGTTTAGTATATCCATTGAAATCAGACCTGCGCAGGCTTCTTGAAAGACTCGATGAGGAGATGTTGAAATCCTATGATGCAAAGAGCGCGGTGAACGTCCTTCTTTCAGTCACGTTTAACGCGATTACGGTCCCCTCGGCCGGGGTTTATCTTAAGGAGAGACGCAGCGGCCGCTTTGAACTGGCCGGTGCGCTTGGCGCCGGGAACAGCGCCCTTGGTAGGGGATTTGATGCATCGTCGGTGCTGGCATGGTGTCTTGATGCGGTCATACGGGAAGAGGTGCGCCGCGATCTTGCGCTCGAAAATTTTGGCAGTTTTGCGCGCGAGACAATGGAGGAACTGGTTGCGGAAATGGACCGGCTGCACGTTGAAGTGGCAGTGCCCCTCATTGCCGACACCGAGAGCGTGGGCCTGCTCTGTTTTGGCAAAAAGCGGTTCGGCGGTGTCTATGACATGGACGATGTGGGCGCGCTCAAACTCCTTGCGGGAAGGACCGCTTCCGCCATAGCGAACATTGCCGCCATCTCCCGGCTCAGGGAAAAAGAAAATCTCGCCCTGATCGGCGAAATGACCGCGTCAATTGCGCATGAGATAAAAAACCCCCTGGGTGTCATAAAAGGGGCGGCTGATACGCTGCTGCTGAACGCGGCTGATGACAAGACCAGAAAATTTTCGGGCATGGTTGTGGATGAAAGCGCGCGGCTTGATCGCATAGTGCGCCAATTTCTCCAGTTTGCCCGTCCTGCAGAGGCGGCCCTCTCCGCCATGGACTGCGCGGCCAGTTCACGGCGGTGCTGCGAACTCTTTCTCGCCGAAGATGCGCGGAACCGGTTTTCAATCAGGGTCACGGGCGCTGAAACGCCTCTGATTGCGCGCGCTGATCCTGATTTCTTCAAGCAGATATTTTTCAACCTTGCCAAAAACAGCCGCGAAGCGCGGTCAGATGGCGAGTTTGTTGTCTCGTTCGAGGAAAACGCCGCGTCACTCACCATTGTTTTTTCCGACAACTGCGGCGGCATGCCTGAAGAAACCGCGGAACGGGTTTTTGACCCGTTTTTTACCACAAAAACAGACGGTACCGGTCTTGGCATGGCAATAGTCAAGAAACTAGTCTCTCTTATGGGAGGCGTTGTGTCCGTGCACGCACGCGCTGGTCAAGGCACTGATATCCGGGTTTCCTTGAAAAGAGAGGGGGAACGGCAATGAGGACAACAATTCTTGTTGTTGACGACAATCTGAATATGCGGCTTGTTCTGCGCGAACATCTTGAGCGTTTTGGCCACAGAGTGAGTGAGGCTTCCGACGGCTCGGAAGCCGCGGCCATGCTGAAGCGGGAACAGTTCGATATCGTGATTTCAGACCTGAAAATGCCTTCAATGGACGGCCATCAACTCCTTGCCTATGTGCGGAAGAACCATCCTGAAGCGCTTTTTATCATGATTTCCGCGCACGGGACCATCAAAGACGCGGTTGAAGCAATGAAGAACGGCGCGGCCGACTACATCACCAAGCCGTTCAATATGGAGGAGATTGAACGCATTATTTCCAATGCGGAAGGTGTGATTGACGCCAACGAGGAGCCGGCTGCCATGCCTGATTTTCAGGCAAAGACCATGATCGGTGAAAGCAGCGCCGCGAACGAGGTGCGGAGTTTGATTGAAAAGGTCGCGCCCGCTGATTCCACGGTGCTCATTCTGGGCGAAAGCGGGACAGGCAAGGAACTTGCCGCGCGGGCCATTCACAATCTCAGTTCCCGGGGCAAGCGACCTTTTATTGCCGTCAATTGTGCGGCTTTTGGCGCGGGCGTCCTTGAAAGCGAACTCTTTGGCCATGAAAAGGGCGCTTTTACCGGAGCGTCATCCCTGCGGGCCGGCCGTTTCGAGCTTGCCGATGGCGGCACCCTCTTTCTCGACGAGATCGGGGAACTGACCGCCGATATCCAGGTCAAGTTTCTGCGTGTGCTGCAGGAGAGGCGGTTTGAACGGGTGGGCGGGGTACGGGAGCTTTCCAGCGACTTCAGGCTTATCGCGGCGACCAATAAAAACCTTGAGGAGGAAGTGGAAAAAGGCGCATTCAGGCGCGACCTTTTTTATCGTCTGAACATTATTCCGCTGGTACTGCCGCCGCTGCGGCAGCGGACAAGCGATATACCGGTGCTCATCGGCCATTTCATCGCCCGTTTCAACGTAAAACTGGGGACAACCATCCAGGGCGTGCACGAGCGTGCGCTCCAGACCCTCTGCGCCTATGCGTGGCCGGGCAATATCCGCGAACTGGAAAATATCATCGAACGATGCATGGTACTGGCGCGGGGCGCGACCATTACTTTCAACGATTTGCCCCCCCATCTTTCAGTATCAACAATCCGGGGAAACGAACCTGGAGCAGACCAGGCCGCTGGAAAGAACCTGAAACAGGCCCTCAGGACTTCAATAGAATACCTTGAAAAGGATTTCATAATCAGTGCCCTCAGGGAAGAAGGGGGCAACAGGACCAACGCGGCAAAACGGCTGGGCATAAGCCGGAAATCGCTTCAGTTGAAAATGAAAGAATACCAGATCGATGTGTAAAAAGTATCCTCTCCCCGGGAAACATCAGGGTCGCTTTATCGTTTTTGGGGAAGTCGTTTGGGACGTCTTTCCGGATCAGAAACGGCTTGGGGGCGCGCCGTTCAATTTCGCCTATTACTTCAAGAGAGCTGGCGGCAACCCGGTTATCATCAGCGCTGTGGGAAACGATGCCCTGGGGACAGAGGCGTTGACTGAAATAAAAACCGCTGGAATCGCAACGGGTAACGTCAGGATAGACCCCGAACGCGAGACCGGCAGGGTTGTTATCACGCTTTCAGGTAACCGCCACAGGTTTGAAATCATCAGAAATACGGCATGGGAGCATATCGATTGTCCTGGTGCGATCGCTGAAAATGGCACGGGTTTGTATATGGGCACGCTTGCGCGTGTGTCCATACACAACAAGGGCGTGTGCGACAGGCTGCTCACCGCGTGCCGGGGAAAACCCGTATGCGTTGATCTGAATTTGCGCAAGAGACTGTACGATAAAGACGATATCGCCTTTCTCCTGAAACAAACGACCCACGTAAAAGCGAACGAGGCTGAGATCCGTATTCTCCGGTCATTGGGCCTGATTGGCGACGCTGGATTTGAGACAGCGGCTGAAGAGCTCATCACCAGGTACGGTCTTCAGTACTGCTGCATTACTCTGGGTGCGCGCGGCGCTGTTGGCGCGGACAAGCGTACCACGGTCAGAATAAAGGCCTTTCCCGCAAAAAAAGGCGGGGACAGCGTAGGCGCGGGCGACGCCTTCACGGCAACCTGGCTTGCGCATCTGTTCAGGGGCGCTTCCCTGTCCGAGGCATTGACCGAGGCGGCGCAAGTGGGAGCAATTGTCGCTTCCAGCAAAGGGGCCCTTGCGGTCTTCTGAATACCATTGTAAAATACTCTCTTCCCAAATTATTTTACCTTTTTAAGTTTTTTCAAGGAACCCAGCCTATGGATCTCTTCTCTTTTTCCGACAGCGCGCAAAGCTTCAAAGCATCAGAAATACGCGAACTCATGAAATTTGCCAATGAACCCGGCATCATCACCTTTGCCGGAGGTATGCCCGACGCAGCCCATTTTCCAGTCAAGGAAGTAACAAGCATCATCAATACCTGGGACGAACCCCGGAAGCGGGCTGCTTTCCAGTATGGAGCCACGGATGGGTATCCGTCCCTGCTCGCAACACTGGCAAAACGCATGGAAAAACAGGGTCTTTCCCTTGAAGGGCAGCGTATCATTATCACCACGGGTGCGCAACAGGGCCTGTTTTTAGTGTCTGAGGTGCTTCTTAATCCGGGCGATGTGGTGATCGCCGAATCCCCCTCGTTCATTGGAGCTATTGCCGCGTTCAAGTCGTTCCAGGCGCGTATTGCATGGGTAGCCCTTGAAAACGACGGCATTTCAATTGTCGAGACCGAGCGCACAATCAGGACCCTGGCTGCGGAGGGAAAAAAGCCCAAATTTATCTATACCATCCCCAATTTTCAGAACCCGGCGGGCATCACCCTTTCCCAGGAAAAACGGAAGCAGCTTCTCGACCTTGCCCTTGCCTATGGCATCCCGATTCTCGAGGACGACCCGTATGGCGAATTGTACTATGCGGGTAGCGCTGCTGATTACCGGCCCATCAAAGCGTTGCCAAAAGCGCGCGAGTGCGTTCTCTACCTCAATACATTTTCGAAAATTCTGTCGCCCGGCATGCGGCTGGGATGGCTTACCGGATGCCAAGACATTATCAATACAATAGAGGTTGCCAAGCAATCGGTCGATGCCTGTTCGTCATCCTATACGCAGGTCATTGCCCACGACTATCTCGAAAAAGGGTATGTGGACGGCTATGTGACTGCCATGCGCGATATTTACAGGGAAAAGTGCGGGGCAATGCTCCATGCTCTCACCAAGTATATGCCGCAGACCGCCTCATGGTCGCATCCGACAGGGGGTTTTTTTATCTGGATCACCCTGCCACAGGGTGTTTCCGCGCTCAAACTCTTTGAAAAGACCATTGCGCGCAATGTCGCGTTTGTCACCGGGCACCCTTTTATGCCCGAAGGCATGGGCGACGGCACCATCAGGCTGGCTTTCAGTAATGCCTCGCTCAGGGAAATCGACGAGGGCGTTCGCATCATCGGCGACGCGCTCAAAGGATAGAAGGCATGGAAAAAATACTCGCCTATTTTAAGAACGACGCTTTTGCTGCGCATAACAATATCCGGCTGGTCGAGGTTGCGCCGGGCACAGCGACTGCGACAATGGAGATAACGGCCAACCATTTAAACAGCCTGGGGACCGTGCAAGGCGGCGCTATTTTCACCCTTGCTGACCTTGCTTTTGCAGCCGCGTCAAATGCCCACGGTACCGTGGCTGTGGCGCTCAACGTGAGTATCAATTTTCTCAAGGCCGTGGGCGTTGGAACGCTCTACGCCAATGCCACGGAGAATTCCATCAATCCAAAAGTCGCGACCTATACGGTGCGGGTCACCAATGAAAAAGACGAGTTGATCGCGACCTTCGAGGGACTGGCATATAGGAAAAAGGACAAGGCGCCCTTTGCCTGAAACGCCAATGGACAAATCGGGCAAATCAGCTCTTTCCAACATGATGTGGGTGTCAACACTGGGCATCCACCTTGTACTCACCACTGTCGTGGGATTTGTCATTGGGTACTATGCCGACAAATGGTTTGAAACAGCGCCCCTATTTATTATTATATTCGTTATCCTTGGGATTGCTTCGGGCTTCAGGCAGATTTTAAAGGAGATACGCCACCTCAATGAGCAAGATATTCCAAAAGACCCTTCTAATAATTAATGCACTTTTTTTATTGGGTACTGTGGCTGCTTTTATTGTGTTTGGCAGGGAAAGACTGATAACCGGCATATTCTGCGGCCTTTTCCTGGCCATGTTCGCGTTCTGGCTTCTTTCCATGGGCCTTCACTCAATCCAGCAAGATTCTTTTAGCCGCATGGTCAGAAAATATCTTTTAGGAGCGCTGCTTATCAGGCTGCCGGTTATGGCCGTTATTTTTTCTATTGCGTTGTTTTGGTTAGAAATACATATTCTTGGAATACTGGCTGGACTCACTATCGGTATTTTTGGAGTCAGCATTATCATTTTTGTGCAATTCATGCTGCTCCGCAAACAGAACATAAACAGAACGTTAAGAGGATAAGCCGATGTTTTCTGCAGCACTTGTACCCGAATCTATTGAATATCATGTCGGTCATTTGCCTGTTAGTATTCTCATGACCATTTTGGTCTGGTTTGTCATTGTTTTTTTATCGGTGCTTGTGGCACATTTCCCTCGTTTCATACCTGCAAAAATGCGTATGGCAGCTGAAGTCCTGTTCGAATACGTCTGCACATTAGCCAAAGATCTCATCGGTCCACAGGCGCCAAAGTTTTATCCGCTTTTTCTGGGTCTTTTTATTTTTATTCTTGTGGCAAATTTAGTGGGGCTTATTCCCGGGCTTATTTCGCCAACAGCCGATCCCGCACTCACCTTTGGCCTTGCACTCATGGTTTTTCTTTATTTTAATTTTCTGGGCCTCAAAGAACACGGATTCAGCTATTTTAAGCAGTTCCTCGGTCCCAAACTGCCCTGGTTTATGGCGCCGGTTTCAGTCCTGTTTGCTCTTATCGAGATTATTTCACTTTTCATGCGGCCGTTTTCTCTGGGGCTCAGACTTTTTTGCAATATTTTCTCAAAAGAACTTTTTTTAGGGATCCTTGCTCTTCTGGTTATCCAGTTTTTTACCAGCGATGTGCTTCAGGAACGGCTGCTTACCGCTGGCCCCCTGCTGCTGCGTCCCTTCATTCTACTGCTTGGGCTCCTCGTAGGGTTAATTCAAGCCCTGGTTTTCACCATTCTATCCATGTCCTATATTGCCGGAGCGGTTCAGGCGCAGGAACACCATTAACCTTAATTATTAAGACAAAAAGGAGGTTCATCATATGAACAAAAAAGCATTGAGCGTTCTCTCGATCCTGTTTTCCGCAGGAGCACTCTTCGCCGAAGGGGCTGCGCCAGCAGCTGGTAATGCAGTCATCTTTTTCAGCTCAACCGTGCTTGCCGCGGGATTGGGACTTGGTATCGCAGCGGGTCTTTGCGGCCTGGCCATGGGTCTTCTTATTGCCAGCGCGTTGCAGGGCATGGCCCGTCAGCCCGAATTGCTGCCCAAGTTGCAGCTGAACATGCTCATCGGCTTTGCGCTTATCGAAGCGCAGGTGCTGTATGTGCTGTTTATCGCCATTATCCTGTTGTTCGCCAATCCGTTTACGAAGTTTTTCATGTAATGTTTCAGCGCAGGAGAGGTGACTGATGATTGAGGTAAATCCGAGTATCCTCGGCGTACAGGTGGTGACCTTCCTGATCGCCTTGTTCGTGGTTTGGAAATTGGCCTGGAAGCCAATAATCAAAATATTGAGCGACCGGGAGGAGCTTGTCCGCAAATCCATAGCGGACGCTGAAAAGGCGCGCCAAACCCTCGAAGATGCCATCAAGAGCCAGAAAGACATCATTGCCAAGGCCGACAACGACGCCCAGCTCATCATCCAGAGTTCGCGAGAAACCGCCCAAAACCTGGCGATGGAAATCGGCGAAACCGCCCGGCGCGAAGCCGAGCGCATGGTCGAGTCGGCCCAAAAGGCCATCAGCAGCCACAAAGAGCAGGCCATACGCGAGCTGCGTACCGAGGCTGCGACCATCGCGGTCATGGCAGCGTCAAAGCTCATTGCCGTCAATCTCGACGATGAGCGCAACCGCTCGCTGGTAAATTCATATATAGCCGAACTGACGCAGAAATAGGGTTGGAGAACACAGATGAGCGAATGGGTAGTAGCAAAACGGTATGCCACCGCGTTTTTCCAGCTCGCGCTCGAGCAAAAAGTGCGTGACCAGGCCGTGCGCGACATTCAGAGCATATACGATTGCTGCCGCGGTTCGGTTGAACTGCGGCAGGCGCTCGCCAATCCGGTTATACCCCATGCGGTCAAGCGAAATGTTGTCAGTGAGCTTTTTGCCGGTTCGCTCTCGCCGCTTACCGACTCCTTCATCAGGTTTCTGGGGTATCGGGACCGTATAAATATCCTTCCCCTTATTTGCGAAAAATTCATAGTCATTGAAAAGGAAGAGCGGGGTTTTGTCAATGCGAAACTTTTCACCGCAAAAGCAGTGCCTGCCGATTTAATAGGTATGCTTGTCAAGGGGCTTAACCGCAAATTTGGCAAATCATTCGAAATAGAAGCGAATGTTGAACCCGAGCTGCAGGGCGGGTTCAAGCTCTGGATACAAGACAAAATTTACGACTGCAGCATACAGAACCAGCTCGAACGGCTGAAACAGAAAATGGTGGGATAGTCACCCAAACACAGCACTCACACAAGGGAAGTTTTTATGGAAATCAAAGTCAAGCCCGACGAAATCTCGGAAATACTGAAAAAGCAGCTGAGCGATTTCAACCGGGACATCAAGGAATACGAGACCGGCGTTGTGCTTCAGGTGGGCGATGGCATTGCCCGCGTTCACGGGCTTTCCGAAGTCATGGCCGGCGAGTTGGTCGAATTCAGCGACGGCGTGGTGGGTATCGCGCTCAATCTTGAGGAGGAGAATGTCGGCATCACCATCATGGGCGAGGACATTCACATCCGTGAAGGGGATATTGTCAAACGTACCAAGCGCATCGCCCAGGTGCCGGTAGGGGAGGCCCTGCTGGGCCGTGTGGTCGACGCCCTCGGCATGCCGCTTGACGGCGGACCGTCAATCCAGGCCGCGGAGTTCCGCAACATCGAGATCAAGGCGCCCGGTATCGTTGCGCGCCAGAATGTGTGCGAGCCTCTGCAAACGGGCATCAAGGCCATTGACGCCATGACCCCCATTGGCAGGGGACAGCGCGAGCTTATCATCGGCGACCGCCGTACGGGAAAAACCGCCATTGCGGTCGACACGATCATCAACCAGAAGGGCGGCAATGTCCGGTGCTTCTACGTGGCAGTCGGACAAAAGCAGTCGTCAGTGGCCCAGGTCATGGAGAAACTCACTCAGGCAGGGGCCATGGAATACACAACAATCATCTGCTCGGGCGCGGCTAGTCCCGCTTCCCTCCAATATATTGCTCCTTATGCGGGTGTCACCATGGCCGAGTATTACCGCGACAAGGGCGAACATGCGCTCATCGTTTACGACGATCTTACCAAGCATGCGCAGGCCTACCGCCAGATCTCTTTGCTTTTACGGCGTCCACCCGGCCGCGAAGCCTTTCCCGGCGATGTATTCTACCTCCATTCACGGTTACTTGAACGCGCGGCAAAAATGAGCGATAAAATGGGCGGCGGGTCGCTCACGGCCCTTCCGGTCATTGAGACCCAGGCAGGCGATCTTTCGGCGTATATTCCAACCAACGTCATTTCCATCACCGATGGACAAATATTTCTCGAAACCGAATTGTTCAACTCGGGCCAGCGTCCGGCCATCAATGCGGGTGTTTCAGTGTCCCGCGTGGGAGGAGACGCCCAGATCAAGGCCATGAAGCAGTCGGCCGGACCGTTACGCGTCGAACTTGCGCAATACCGCGAACTCGCCGCCTTTTCCCAGTTCGCCAGCGACCTCGACGCTGCAACCAAACGGCAGCTCGATCGCGGCGCCCGGCTCACCGAGCTGCTCAAACAAGAGCAGTATCGTCCCTATCCCGTGCACCAGCAGGTAATCTCCATTTTCGCGGGCACCAACGGTTTCCTCGACACATACACGGTGGACCAGGTGAAAGAATACGAACGGCAGATGCTCGAATATGTTGATATAAACCAGAAGCAGTTTATCGAAAAGCTCAAGACAAAAAAGGCCTTTGACGATGAGATGAAGAAAGAGCTTATCGAAATACTGGGGAAATTCAAGTCCATATTCGTACCACGGAACAAATAAAAATATGCAGAGCCAGAAAAGTCTACAGAAAAAAATAAACTCGCTCAAGAGTACTGGCAAAATCACCAAGGCCATGAAGATGATCGCGGCCACGCGTCTCACCAAGGCGCAGGCGAATTTTGAACGCTCCGATCCATACGCGAAAAAGCTGTCACAGGCAATCTTTAACATCGCCCGCAGCCATAGTATTTCGCACTGGCTTTTCACTCCGCACCACGAGGTGAAAAACGTACACCTAATCGTTTTTACTTCAGACCGTGGCATGTGCGGACCATTCAATGGCAATATTCTTAAAAAAGCCGCCATTTTTTGCGCCGAACGCAAGCATTTGTCGCTTTCCCTCAGCTTTTTTGGCAAACGGGGATACGACCATTTCCGGAAGCGCGATTTCATTATCACCAACCACTACGCTGGGGTCATCAACAAACCGAGTTTTGGCGCGGCCCAGTGCGTTGCCGAGGAAATGATTGGATATTTCCGGAAAGGCGCATACGACGAGGTCTATCTCCTGTACAACGAATTCAAATCAGCAGTGCTTCAGATTCCCCTGTTGCAGCCGCTGCTGCCCATGGGTAAGGGACTGCTCGAGGGAGAGGCGGAGAAAACACAGTATATTTTTGAACCGCAGCCCGACGCCATTCTCGATGAACTGGTAGACCGCAGTGTCAAACTTCAGATCTACCGCGCCCTGCTGAATTCATCTACGTCTGAACACGCGGCCCGTATGACAGCCATGGATTCCGCCTCGCGCAACTGCGAGGATCTTATTGAAAAGTTCACCCTTGAGCGTAACAAGGCCCGCCAGGCCTCTATTACCAAGGAGCTGGTTGAAATAGTCTCAGGAGCTGAATCATTGAAATAATTTCTAGGAACAGAACCATTGTAACCGTCAATACAGGAGTGCAGCCATGGCTGAATTGAAAAAAGGACTGGTTTCGCAGATCATGGGCGCCGTTATCGACGTCCAGTTCCCCGACGGGTACCTGCCCGAGATCCAGACAGCGCTCAAGGTGACCAATCCTTCAATCAACGACAAGGAGTGGAACCTGGTGCTCGAGGTAGCGCAGCATCTGGGAGAAAAACAGGTGCGCACCATTGCCATGGACAGCACTGACGGACTGCGCCGGGGCCTGCCTGTGCTCAATACCGAAGCGCCCATTTCCATGCCCGTGGGTCCCGAGGTCCTCGGCCGAATCCTCAATGTCACGGGCGAGCCGGTTGACGAATTGGGCCCTGTCCATACCCGCGATCGGAGTCCTATTCACCGCCAGCCGCCTACTTTCAAGGAACAAAGCATCAAAACTGAAATCCTCGAGACAGGCATCAAAGTCATTGATCTGGTAGAGCCATATGTCAAGGGAGGCAAAGTAGGGCTTTTCGGCGGCGCGGGCGTTGGCAAAACCGTTATTATCATGGAACTCATTCACAATATCGCAAAGGAGCATGGCGGCTACTCGGTTTTCGGCGGCGTGGGTGAGCGTACCCGCGAAGGAACGCAGCTCTGGGGTGAAATGAAAGCATCGGGCGTCATAAACAAAACAGCGCTCATTTACGGCCAAATGAACGAGCCGCCCGGGGCGCGTGCGCGCGTGGGTCTTTCGGCGCTCACGGTTGCCGAATATTTTCGCGATGTTGCGGGCCAGGATGTGTTGCTCTTCATCGATAATATTTTTCGTTTTACCCAGGCCGGTTCCGAGGTAAGCGCGCTTCTAGGCCGTATTCCGAGCGCTGTAGGCTACCAGCCTACGCTGGCCACAGACCTTGGCGAACTCCAGGAACGTATTACCTCCACGCAGAAGGGTTCCATCACGTCGATCCAGGCTATCTATGTTCCCGCGGACGACTATACCGATCCTGCTCCAGCCACCACATTTGCCCATCTCGATGCCACCACCAATCTTGAGCGCGCGCTGGTCGAAATCGGCATTTATCCCGCGGTCGATCCCCTTGGTTCAACCTCGCGCGCACTTTCGCCCGATGTGGTCGGCGACGAACACTACCGTGTTGCCCGCGGCGTGCAGATGATCCTCCAGCGCTACAAAGACCTGCAGGACATTATCGCCATTCTAGGTCTCGATGAACTTTCGGAAGAAGACAAAAAGACAGTTGAACGGGCGCGAAAAATTCAGAAATTTCTGTCGCAGCCCTTTTTTGTCGCTGAACAGTTCACCAATATGCAGGGACGGTATGTACCGGTAAAAGACACCATCAGGTCGTTCAAAGAGATCCTCGATGGCAAGCACGACGATCTGCCCGAACAGGCCTTTTACATGGTTGGCACCATCGAGGAAGCGCGCGACAAAGCGCGGCTGCTCTAAACGGACGGACAAGGGAGAAACCTCGTGTTCACAGTGGAAATTATCACCCCCGAGGCCCGGGTTTTCAAGGGCGAGGCGGTGCAAGTGATAGCACCCGGTGTTATGGGCCAATTTGGCATCCTAACAGCGCACGCGCCGCTCTTTTGCATCCTGCAGAAGGGAGTCGTCCGTATCGATCACAGCAATGGGGCTCGGGATTTTTTTGATGTTGTTGGAGGGTTTTGCGAGGTAAATAAAAATGTCGTGATCATCCTTGCCGATAGCGCTGAAAAGAAGCCGCAATAGTTTTCTATCTGAAAGCCTGTTTTTTGCCTATTGCCACCACAGACTTTACATACCATGGTATAATTGTTTATATTTCATGTTCTTTGCGTTACCCGAGGAACGGGAACGCCAACCGAAACTACGAAGGAGGACTGTGTGTCCGAAGCAACCATACATGTGAAGTCCCGGAGCACGGGGCCCAGGAGCATGGTAACAAAACTGCGCAAAAACGAGGAAATCCCTGCCATTCTATACGGCAAAGGAAAGGGCTCAACCTCGCTCTCGGTCGAGGCTTACGAATACGCTACGGTCACGCGCGGCCATGGCCAAAACCAGGTTTTTAATCTTGTATTAGACAAAGACGAATCAAACGCCCATAAGGCGATGGTCCGTGAGGTGCAGCGCCATCCTGTCAAACGCAACGTCATGCACATAGATTTCCTCAGTATTGACGAGAACGTTCCGGTCAAAGTCAGCGTACCGGTCAAGTTTAAGGGAGAAGCGTACGGCGTAAAAACAGAAGGTGGTGTGCTCCAGCATGTGTTGCGTACCGTGCTTATCGAAGCACTTCCCGCCAATGTTCCCGAACATATAGAAATCGATGTTACCGAGGTCCGCAAGGGCCAGCCTATTTTCGTCAGCTCAATCAAGTCCGACCTTTTCAAGGTCCTTACACCGGGCAATATGGTTGTGGGAACCATTAAAATCACCAAGACCATCGAAGAGGAAAAAGCTGAAGCCGATGCAAAGGCAGCGGCCGAAGCGGGCATTGTTCCTGTCGAAGGCGAAGCAGCGGTGGCAGCCGATGGCACACCAGTCGCTCCTGGCGCAGCTCCTGCTCCTGGTGTTGCTGCACCTGCGGCAGCAGGCGCCAAGGGCGCTACTGCAGCTCCCGCTGGCGCCAAGGGTGCCGCGGCTGCTCCTGCGGCAGTCGGGCCGGCAGGCGATAAAAAGGCCGCGGGCAAAAAGCCCGAGGGCAAAAAGCCCGAGGGCGGTAAGAAATAGGCAGCGTGCGTGGAAACCTTGCTTATCGTGGGGCTGGGAAATCCCGGTTCCGAATACGCGCATACACGGCACAATGCCGGTTTCCTCGCCATCGACGCCTTTGCATCAAGAAATGCCCTGGTATTCGATAAAAAAAAAATTTTTCATGCGCCGCAAACGGCGTGCTCTTTGGTAAAAAGATAATACTGGCAAAACCGCGGACCTATATGAACGAGAGCGGCCGGGCAGTGCTCAGCCTTCTCACCGCGAACCGGGTGCACCCCCAGCAGATGCTGGCGGTGTTCGACGACGCTGATCTTCCCTTCGGAAGACTCAGACTGCGCACCAGCGGCGGAAGCGGCGGCCACAACGGCATCAAGTCCATTATCGATTCCGCGGGCGAGGGTTTCAACCGTCTGCGCATCGGCATCGGCAGATCAGGAGAATCTCAGCGCGGCCTCACGGGCCATGTTCTCTCCCGTTTCTCAAATGACGAGGAGGCCGGACTGCCTGCGGTGATCGAAAACGCCGCATGCGCTATCGAAACCTTTGTGCAGCGCGGCATGCGCGCCGCAATGGACGCCTTCAACCGAAAACAGGACCAGTAATTATCGCTTTACACAGTCTCAAACCTACTAGCTCCTGCTCGTTCCTTCGGCTGTGCGGAAGGGAGCGGGCCTAAAAACTTCAATAGACCAGAGGAGGTACTTTGAACTACGAAACAGTCCTGATCATCGACGGTTCTCTTGATGAAGCCGTGAAAGATGGCGAGATCGGAAAGGTTACCGCGCTCATCGGAAAAAGCGGCGAAGTCAAAAATATCAACAAATGGGGCAAGCGACGGCTGGCTTATCCCATCAAGAAAAAGACCCACGGCGACTACACCATCATCACCTACACGGGCGACAACACCCTGGTGCGCGAAATTGAAAGCGGTCTCCGCATAAACGAAAACGCGCTACGCTACCTTACCGTGCGGCTGTAAGGGGTGGGAAACGCGCTATGAGCGAGAAAAAACTTCCTACGCTGAACCGCATCTTTATTGTCGGCAACCTAACTAAAGATCCTGAATTGCGGAAGACCAATTCCGGGGTTCCGGTGGTAAATTTTCGCATTGCTTCGAGCAGGCGCTTCCGCGACAGTTATGGTGTGTGGAAGGAAGAAGTTTGCTATGTAGGGGTGGTTGCCTGGCAGAAACTTGCCGAAGCCTGCAAAGACTACCTGTTTAAAGGGAGCGCTTGTTTCATCGAAGGCGAGCTCCAGAGCAGGAGTTGGGAGACTGGCGACGGCGCCAAGCGGAGCATGGTCGAAATCCACGCTCATAAGATACAGTTCCTCGACAAAAAACCAGGCGCCGCCCGCGATGGCGACCCCGGGGATACGGAGTATGGTGCGCAGGAGAACGATTTTAATTACGAAAACGGCAATGAAAACGAATATGAAGACATGAAGGGAGAACACAATGATCAATAAACGCATGGGCCCGGGTATTGAACGGGTCAAGACCTGCTTTTTTTGCCACAACAAAAACGAAAAGATCGATTACAAGGACGAAAAAATGCTCTATCGGTACATGTCCGAACGCGGGAAAATCAGCGACCGCGGCCGTACCGGGCTATGCGCAGGATGCCAGCGTGAAATGGCAAAGGCCATCAAGCGGGCGCGGCACATCGCCATCATACCTTTTGTGCAGGAAAACATACGGTAACAATGCCGCTTTTTCTGGTATACTGTACGGTTATTTTTCTGTTCCTTACCGGCCGCAGACGGATGCTTGTGGCGGCCATAGCCGGATTTGGAGCGATAGTTGCCGTGCGTCAGGGATGGGCCTCGCTCGATGCGCTCCAATACGGGCTCAACGGCGTTACCTTTGGCTTGTTTTTCGCATGGACCTTGGGCAAACGGCTGCCCTTTTTCTATGTTCTGCTGGCGGGATTCATTCCCGGGGCGCTCTTTTTCGGGTTGTGCGAAACCGTGTGGTACCGTCAGGAATACCAGGAAGTGCTGAAAGAGCTTTTCGCTTATTTTACAAGTACGGCAGGCGCGCAACTCTCCGGATATCGGGTTGAATATTCCGATTTTGTGCGATTCGTACCCATCAGCGAGAGTTTCCGGATCCTTATGGTCACAGTACTTTTAGCATTCGTATTCTACCGGTTTGCGGGAAGGTCGCGGCCCCGTATCAGCCGGTTCAGGGTGCCGGACTGGTTCGCCTGGGTGCTTATAACCGGACTTACCTTGCAACTGACCGGCATCCTCAAACCTGCCGGCTATTATCTGCTTGTGGTGTCCGTGCTTTTCTATCTATGCAACGGCGTCGCGGTCATCAGACTCTTTTTCGAGCGGTGGGGAAACGCTTATCTGATAGAGGCGCTTTTTTACGCGGTCCAGGCGGTGCTTTTCCTTGTTCCACTGCTTCTCATCGGCGTACTTGAAACCTGGCTCAATATGCGGGGCAAGCTCGCCCATTCGCACGATCCAAAGACAGAAAACCATATTTAAAGGAGTCATACCATGGAAGTCATTTTGCAGAAAGACGTTGACCGGCTCGGTAAGGCCTTTGACCTTGTCAAGGTGCGGGACGGGTACGCGCTTAACTATCTCCTTCCCCTCAAACTGGCGGTCCTGGCCGCAGAAGGAAGAAAGAAACGGATAGAGCTCGACCGGAAAACATACGAGCGCAAACAGGCGCAGATTATGCAATCCGCCCAGGACATTGCAAAAAAGCTTGAGGAGCTTTCGGTAACCATATCGGTCAAGGTGGGAGAGGGAGAAAAAATGTACGGATCAGTGACCGCCCAGGCCATTGCCGATAAGCTGGCCAAGGAAGGATACGAGATCGCGAAAAAAGACATCAGAATTAAAGAACCCATCCGTTCCATCGGTGTCTATAATGTTCCGGTCAAGGTACATGGGACCATCACCGCCGAACTTAAAGTATGGGTGGTGAAAGAAGGCGAAGAGGGAGCAACTCCCGCACCTGCCGTCGTTCCCGCAGAAGAGCTTGCGAAAGAATAAGTTATGCATGTCGTGAGCAGCAGGAACGGGACGGTCCCGCTCCTGCCAGCTTTATTGAAAACATTCCCCGCTTCTTACTATTTTTTCTCAACATAAATTATTGATTATTATATTTCCTTCGGATAGAATTTGAAAATTTCATTTCTCAGCATAGTAGTGGCGGTCTGGTGCGCCGCAATCGTCCATGGCGCTGGTAACACCGGCGTTAGCTACCAGCTTGTCCCCAGCAGGAGCTTTTATGCGCCCGTGGACACGGCTTCTTTCCCCAATACACTCACCAACCCGGACCCCGCCTTTCTCGAATTAAAAAGCAAGCAGCTTCGCAAGGAGGTATTCGTCGACTTTGAGAAAAGACAGGTGGAATTGGTCCGGTACTATCAATCGTCCCTTACTCCGACCATCTATTCGGGCGAAGACTCGGCCATCGCGGGCGTACGTGTTTGGAGCTACATGTTCATGGAATTGAACGAGTATCTCGAATACAACAATACGCGCCAGCTCGCCGACGCATGGAGAAAAGGCAACCCCTTTTTCGAACTAGTGGAAAAGGAGCGCAAGGCTTTCAATGTGCTCGACATCCAGATCCCGGTCAAACTTCCCGCATGGGCGCGCCGCGTGGTGGGTTCAGAGGGGCCGCGGCTCACTATTTCCGGCATGTTCAAAATAACCATTGGCGGCAACAGCAATTGGACCAAAGGCAGCAACAATATTGACAATCAGAACGAAGGTTTTCCGGATATCTCAGTGAAACAGGACATGAACTTCACCGTGACCGGAAAAATAGGACGCCTTATAAATGTATCCATTTCCACTGACAATACACAGGACATTCAGAGCGAGTTGAAGAAACAGATGAAGATCCACTACAAGGGTGAAACAGAAAATGAACTCGAAGACGATATTATCCAGGAGATTGAGGCCGGCTATACCAATTTCGCCATGCCCGGCGCTGAATTCGACGGGTATTCCGAGAGCCATGAAGGACTTTTTGGAATCAAGGCGCGCATGAAATTAGGCGATTTTGAACTCACCACTATTATTAGCCAGGAAGAGGGGCAGAACAAGAGCGACACTATCAACCCTTCCAGCGACAAGTCAGCAACCTCGCTGACCGACAAGGAAATTTACTACGACAAACTTTTTTTTCTCGACACAAATTATTATTACACCTACTACAAAGAGTATTTCAACCAGCCCCAGCGGACCGTGCCGCGGGTCACCAAAGCCTATGTCCTGAAAAAGGAATCAACACCCACGTTCGATCAATTCCGTCAGAATCCCACTGAATATCCCAACCATCGCCGCATAGGCGATGGTATATATAAAATCCTGCGCAGCAATACCAGTGAGGAGCCGGAATACTACCTCGATGAAACACGCGGTTTTATAGCCCTCCAGTTTCCCCTGAGCCAGAAATCCGACCAACTACTCGCCTATTTCGAAACAGCCTCCTTCAAGAGTTCAGGCACCTATGTATACTATATCGATTCGGAGCACGAAAAAGCGGGAATACCCGAGTCAACCTCAGTTGATGGAAACATCATTCATCCCTATAGACTTAGACCGGACAACCCGTCAAAGACCGATCCCACGTGGGTCCTCTCGTGGAAAAACGTGTACGAGCTTGGCGCCATTACCGTTGAGAACCGCGACAAAGTTTCATTGGCCATGAAGTATATCTACGATAGTCAGAACCCGCGCGAAAAAATAAAGATCAAAGGCAGGGACACGCTGCTCACCAGTTTTTTCGGCATTACGGACGCCAATGGCAACCCGTATGTTAAAAACGCGGACATTTTCATGTTTGATTATGGGGTTCTTGCCTTTCCCGCTTTGTGCGGTCCCACGCCCTTTAACGATCTGGAACGGCTCGCCGGCGATTCCCTGCTTCGCAATCCCAAGATCTACGATCATCTGGCCGAAGACCAGGGCTCAAATGAAATATCGGCAATATACCAGATTGAAATACACGCGGTCTCAACCCGGACCAGCTTTTCCCTGAACGCCATCAATATCCTTGAAGGTTCGGAAAAAGTAAGGATAGGGTCTGCCACATTGACCCGCGATGTGGATTATATCATAAACTATGAAGTGGGCCAGATAACGCTTATTTCAGACCGGGCCATCAATTCCGCGAGTAAAATATCCGTCGAGTTTGAATATTCCCCCTTTTTCGTTCCTGAGGAAAAGACTTTCATGGCGGCGCGCGCTGAATACAAACTTCCCGCGATTGGCAAGGAGTCGTTCATTGCGGCGTCAGTGCTCAGGAAGAGTGAGACCTCGCAGGACAAGCGGGCCCAGGTAGGCCGGGAACCCAGCTCAAACATGGTTTTTGACCTGAACACCAAACTCAACTGGGAACCCGAATGGATGACCAGCGCGGTCAACAATATCCCCCTGATCCGTACCGATGAGAAATCGCAGCTTTCCTTTTCCGCCGAATATGCCCATAGCATGGTCAATCCCAACCGGAGCGACAGGGCCGAGGCGCTCATCGATGATTTTGAGGACAGCAAGACGCTCTTCTCCATTCCCATCAGCTATATCAACTGGCACTGGGCAAGCGAACCTCTTGATCCGCGGCCGGATTTCCATCCCGAACTCCAGTGCTGGGGCGGTAATGGCAGGGAGGAAAAGGGGCCATTGGCTGACGTGGGGTGGTTTTCGTGGTTTTCCAAGGACACGCAGACTGTCTCTATTTGGCCCGGTTCGGCCACCCGGACGGATAAAACAAAATATTTGGGCCTGGTTTTACGGCCCCATGCGCGCAGGGCGGGGGCTGAGGGCGCTGCCGCCGCTGGTTCATGGCTCAAAAAAGCCAGCTGGGGCGGCATTATGTCAAAGCTCGGTTATGGCGTCGCGAGTCAGTTGGACAATGCGCAATATATCGAGATCTGGGTGCGCGTTGCCGACGGCGACCAGGGCGTGCTGCATATCGACCTTGGGGAACTGAGCGAAGATTTACGCATTGCCAAAGAGAACTCGGATGATCCTAACGACAGTACGTCGATAGTCATCACGAACGCCAATCCTGACGGGAAAATGAACGACGAATGGTACAATCGCGATCTCCAGTCCACGTCCATGACCCCGAGGACCGACCTGGGGCTCGACATGCGCCTTGATCAATACGAGAAATTCCTCGCGCCCATGGACTGCGGATTAATCGGCCGCATTTGTTTTGACACAATAACCCCGGCACGCGTTGCCGACCCGGCGGGCGATAATTTCAATTGGACCCTTGAAAACAACAATTGGGAAACCTTCAATGGCACGCAGTCCAATGGAAGCGGTGAAAGTTTTGACAGGAACAAGAACCTCTATCCCGACAATGAGGACCTCTTTTATGCCAATGGCCAGGTTGACCGGACCAACAAGTATTTTCATTACGAGATCAATCTGCAGAAGAACAGCTCGAGCGAAGAGCCCTACCTGGTGACAGAGGACGCGCCCAGGGGAGGGTGGCGGTTGTATAGAATTCCGATCCTGAAACCCAAGTCCGATTCAATCCCTTTTAGAATAAATGATCCGAAGCTTGTGGACGCAACCGGCATCAGGGTCTGGTACAACGGCATCGAGAAGAGTTCATTCATCCAGATCGCGCGAATGGAGATCGTGGGAAACAAATGGATATCGCGCGACACAGCCACGGTCATAGCGTCTTCTGATTCCGGGGCGGTTTCCAATCCCGAACCCTCGCACCGGAAAACGCGGGTCTCTGTCGTCAATACGGTCGATAACCGGGATGTGTATCAGCGGCCTTCGTTTGTGCCGCGCTACTACGATTCCGAGAACAATATCGAAATACGCGAACAATCGCTCAAAATCGAATACGACTCTCTTTCGCTCCGCGAACGCGAATCGCGCGCGATCCGTTTTTTTCAACAGCCGCTCGATTTCCGGAACTATAAGAAATTGGTGCTCTACTATCAGTTGCACGCCTCTGATGCGCGGAACGGAGAGGTGGCGTTTTTCTTCCGGTTTGGCACCGATTCCCTGAGATATTACGAATACCGCTGCACGCCAACGGTACGCAGCGGCGCCTCGTGGGACTCCATGGTTGTTGATCTTTCCGAGATAGCGCTTTTAAAACAGTATGAGATAGTGGAACAGAAGAAATTGGTCGCCGAAAAAGGCGCCCTGCGCGTGGTGGGCAGCCCTACTTTTGCCAATGTCCAGTGGCTGGCCATGGGTTTTGCCATCGATACAACGCGCCCCAATATTGATGGAAACGATTATTTCAGCGGAAGTATTTTTGTCAACGACTGCAAACTCACCGAGCCCGAACTGCAAAACGGCAATGCCGCGCGGATGAGCCTTTCATCGAAATTCGCGGATTTCATCGACCTTACCTCCGGCGTGTATTACCTGGACGGCAGTTTCCTGAAACTCACGGAAAAACGTCAAGGCGGCGGCGAATCTCAACTGTCGCTTGACGTGAATTCAACAATCCAGATGAGCAAGTTTGTTCCCGCGAAATGGGGGGTCGCCGTTCCCCTCAACCTGAGCATAAATTCGAGCGTCAAGCGGCCGCGTTTTATCTCGAATTCCGATGTCTTTCTTTCCGAAGACGGCCTAGGCGACATGGGCCCCAGACTGGTGAACCTCATTACGAGCAGCGAGCTCATGGGGTCCCGGGCCACCGAGAGCGAACGCTATGAGGAAACGCGCACCCAGCGTTCGATATCAACATCGTACAGCAAAAACAAGTCCTCGGACAATCTCGTGGTAAATCTTCTGGCCGATCGCATTCGTACCGGCGGGAACCTCTCTGTCATCGACGCCAAGAATGTTCAGAAATACGAAACGAACTATGCCTACAACACCAATCTCACGTACGAAGCGCGGGCGGCGGAAGACCGTAAATTCACCCCGTTTAAAAACATAAAAACGACCTTCCTGAACACGCATCTGTCCGATCTTACGCTTTTTTATTATCCCAATACATTTAATTTCGAAGTGTACAAGCTGAATTATACCAAGTCGTTTGCCTGGGACCGGACAACACTTGACGCAAAAGAGGGGCGGCCTGTTGCGTACCAGCTCAGTATGTCCCACGGGTATACCATGAATTTCAACCTTCTCGAATGGAAACACCTCGACCTCTCCGTGAACCATACTGACGCGGTCACCAGGAACCTGAACGATTTTGTCACGCAAAACGATGGTTTGAAGGCAAACGCCTTTTCCGATTATGTGCTCAAATACGACCCCTATTGGAACCTTCAGAAAGGGAACGGGCCTGCACGTTTCATTCTCTACGGTGAAACCAGCGATAAGCAGAGTTTTGACTACGCGATTGAACCGAAAATCGTTGAGTGGCTCACCCATGATTTCAGCTATCGTTCCGATTACAGCCATTCGATCAACAACAAGACCATTGATACGAGCTCGTACAATTATCTGGACATGAACACGTCAACAAATTTCAATACGGGCGTGGATTGGATGTTCGTTAAGATGTTTGAGGCGGCTGGCAACCTGATTGGGACCGAGAGATCCAAGAGCGTGACAGCCGCCATAAAAAAGCCTTTTGCGAAGCTGAATTTCAGCAAAATAGGTTTTGATTATTCGGTCGGCGTCAACCGGAGGCTTGGCTTTCTGCGCGATATGCCCCTTACCCCTTCCCAATACCTGCTGTTCAGGGGTGGGTTACTCGGTCTTTCTCCGTACAATATCATCACCGGGACCGAGGACAAGACCATGTTCGGCGCCTGGAAATACCGTGAAACCACAGCGGGGGCCAATGGATATTTTGTGCCTGACCAGCAGTCAACCAGCGATGGCAGGGACGTCAACATGACAGCATCGACCAATACAGGCGTCACCCTGCCCTTTCTTCTGAACATGTCGGTGAACGCGAGCGCGCGCTACACCATGAAATACGGGGAAAAGGCCGGATATGTCACCGTGGATACCACTGTCGAATGGCCCGATATTTCCATAAACGCCCGCGTATCCGACATCATGCCCCTTGTTAAAAATCTGCCCATTGCCGGGGAATATACGCAGAGCGCCTCCGTCAACAGCGGTTTTACCTACAAAAAATCGACGAACATCAGGTTCGACAAAGAGAATATTTCCAAACGTTCCGGTGATTTTGAATACCTTTTCGGGATGAGTCCCCTGGTAAGCCTCGTCATGACTTTCAAAAACGCAATATCGCTGAACAATGGACTCGACTGGTCCCTGAGAAGGAAGTATTCGGATGAATTACTCGGTATGAATGACATGAGCGAAGGGAATGAAGAGTATTCGTTGAAAGATGCGCTTAAGCTCAATTATACATTCAAGAAGAACCGGACACTCAAACTGCTTCTCTGGGAGATTACCCTCAACAACCAGCTCGATATGTTCGCTGGATACGAATATACTAGGAACTGGACCTATAAATGGGACATCCGCTCCTTGGACAGGAAGACCGTTTACCGGACATACACCGAATACATGGATGCAAAGAAGATCGCCCAGCCCGAACTGTTCACTAAAACCATGACCCATGCTATTAACGGAGGATTTAATTATAATATCACTGATAAAATGAAGTCAGGCGCTGAGCTTGGCTGGAAACGTAAACTTGAAGTGCCCAAAGGAAACCAGGACGACGACGCAAGCAATACGCGTACCTATGACGTGAATGTGCAGCTTTGGGTACAATGGAATTTTTAAGAAAGGCCTGATTACAATGGAAAAAGAGATCATTATCAATGTGGCTCCGCACGAGAAACGCATGGCCATACTCGAAAACAAGAAGCTCGCGGAAATCATCATCGAGCGGCCCGAGGACGAGCGCCTGGCCGGCAATGTGTACAAAGGAAAAATCACCAAGATACTACCTGGACTGCAGTCGGCCTTTATCGACATAGGGCTCGAAAAGGCGGCCTTTTTAAGTATCTCGGACGTTAAAAGCGGCCTTGATTTTTATAAGGATGAATACGGCGAAGAGGAGGATGAAGAGGAGGACGTGGAAGAGGCGGCGCCGACCCAGCACAATCGCCGCCCGCGCCCTGAACACGTAAAGATTGAAAAGATGTTCAAGGAGGGCCAGGAACTGCTGGTCCAGATTATCAAGGAACCCCTTTCAACCAAGGGCGCCAAGGTGACCAATGGCATATCCTTCGCTGGCAGGTTTCTGGTACTGGTTCCCGGAACGGATTTTATCGGCGTTTCGAAAAAAACCAATGACCGCAACAATCGCCGGCGCCTCAAAGACCTCATCCGTAAACTGAAGCCCGACAATACCGGCGTCATTGTGCGGACCATTGGCCTGGAGAAAAACGACAACGAGTTTAAGGCCGAACTCGACGCATTGGGCAAAAAATGGAACCTGGTCCGCAAGGCCGCTGAAAAGAAAAAGGCGCCCGCGCTCCTCTATACCGAGGAAGACCTCACCTCCATAACCATTCGCGATGTCTTTTCAAGCCAGTTCAAACGGTGTGTGGTCGATTCGGCCGTGGAATACCGCCAGATCACCGCCTATCTGAAGTCAACCAGCCCCGAGCTTGCGGACAGGGTGCTGCTCTACAAGGAACGTCAGCCCATATTCGAGACCTTCGAGGTTGAAAAGGAGTTTGAGAAGTCACTGCGCCGCAAGGTGTGGCTCAAAGGCGGTGGATATCTGGTCTTTGATTACACTGAGGCCATGGTGGTCATTGATGTCAACACGGGAAGAAACGTGGGCCGCAAAGACGCTGAAGAAACAATTTTGCGCACCAATCTTGCGGCCGTGGACGAGATCGCCAGGCAGATCCGGCTGCGAAATCTGGGCGGCATGATTGCCATTGATTTTATCGACATGCGTTTCGACCGCAACCGTCAGAAGCTCATGAACGAGTTCGATAAATTGCTGCAGCAAGACCGGGCGCCCCTCAAATTGGGCGCCATGGGCGAGTTCGGCGTGGTCATGCTGACCCGCAAACGGGTACGCAACAACTTGCTTACCTCAGTCACCGAGATCTGCCACAACTGCGGCGGCACAGGGCGCATTTATTCCAAGCCGACTATCCTGGCGCAGATAGACCGCTATTTGCATAAGATTAAAAACGTGCTCGAACTCAACAGTGTTCGGCTTGTGGTGAATCCCGTTTTTTCGGCCTATCTTCTTGAAAACGGCCAGAAGCTTTTCAACGAGATTCGGAAGGCGGTTCATATTGATATCACGCTCGAGGAAGACAGTTTCCTGCCCATGGACAATTTCAAAATATTTGATATGGACAGGGTACAGGAGTTCACCCAGCTTCTCCAAAACACCCGGGAATAACAGGCCCGTTTACTGCCGGCCCAGGCTCTCGTACGTATGACGGTCCAGACGCACCCTGAAGGCGTATCCGGGAGCGACTATCTCGACAAGCACGACGCTCTGACCTTGGAAAAAGCCAATTGACGAAGCGTTCTTGAAAAGGAGCTTTGCCCCGGGTTGCGCAAGACAGGCCGCGTCAGATATTCCCGCTGGCAGCGAGACCATCCCGGCCTCCAGCGCCATTCCGCAAATGTTCAAGGTATCATAGGTGAAAAGGATTTTTTCACCACGAAACGTTCCCGGTGCAAACGGAACGCTGTCCCAGAAGACAATTGCTGGAATGGCAAGGGCGAGGAACAAAAGCGCGCAGGCTGTTTTTTTAACGGGAAGGGCCATGGGTCTCTCCAAACAGGTTTTTCCGCAGCAGGTTTTCAGGGCCGGGCGTTTTTGAAGGGCCCTGCGTCCGCATGTTCTTGTCAACCATGAAGAATGACACTGCAACCCGGTTTTTAAAGCGCTGCTCAGACACAGCGCCCAGGGTGACCAGAGCGTGGCCGTGGCTGTCCAGTTCCCGCTCAAAGTCTTTGGTAAAACGGTATATTTCAGCGTTGCTCCTTACATAATCTTCATACCCCGCCCACGTTGTTGTTCCCTGGCCCTGCAACGCGCTGTTCCGTGCGGCAATGGCGGTGGAAAACGAGATGATGCCGAACCTGCCGAAAAAGACAATGCCGCCAAAAATAATCGCCACCACGGCCGCACAAACGACGAATTCGACCATTGCCTGGCCTGTATCGCCGGACCTAGTGGAGGATTGCGGTATTGATTTCATCCTGTGATTCACCTATAAAATGAAGTTGTAAATTGTCCTTTATATAGGCGTATGCCCGGCCAGTGAGGAGCACGGGAGTTATTTCAGCTGTAAAGTCCGGAACAATTGGGATGCTCGTTGACAGTAAACTCGGTGAATGGGCATAGGCGGATGCAAAGGCGTATCCTGGACCAGCATCAAACCGGTTAAAGACCGTTTGCATGACTCCGGATAGCCTCGAACGCCTCCAGGCAACCGCGAGCACACGGCTTGCTTGGTCCTGGAACTGATTGCCCGAGAACTGATAGCGCCAGGCGCCGGTGGTTCCCAGTATTTCCGCTCCCCAAGGACGTGAATTCGAGCGGTCCTTTGCCGGATGGGGAGTGGAAAGGAGCGTGGCCACGCCATTTTTCCGTGCAGCTTCAGCCGCAAATTTGGGAATAGACCGTTCAACCTCGCTGATGACCGCGGTAAAGGACCGTTGTTCAGCCTCAATCATTCTTGTTTGGCCGCTACGTGGGCCATAGGAACGCTTGAGCAGGTCGCCTGCTTTAATACAGGCGTTTGCCATGGCTATCTGGTTCAGACCACGAGCCTGCCATTCGGCCGCAGTAAGCGCTGCCGCATCAGCGCTGTTTTGAAGTCGTGTGCGGTCGTGTACCAGAAACGCAATGTTGGCAACAGAGAAAAGCACAAAGAGCAGCATGGGAACAAGGACAATGAAGAGAACAAAGACCTGGCCTTCCTGCCCCTTCAATGGGTGCGCATAATTTTTATTTTTCAAGGGTCACCTGCGATACAATGGCTACATGGGAACGCAGTTTTTCTTCCCACGATTTGACCGCCGATGCTTCAGTAACCGCGGCCGCGTGTTTTTCAGGCAGGAAGGTGTTTCCCAGAAGGCGCGCGAGCGGCAGTACAGGAAAGACCGGCCGGTAGAGAAAAACTGTTGTAGCCTCCACAGCATGGCTGTTTTCGAAAATGCTAATATACGACAATGATTCGGGTGTATCGCGGCGCGCCAAGGGCGCAATAGTGCGCCACAATGCCTGGCTGGCCGCTTCTTGCTGGCGCCGGGCTCGGAACGACCGAGCGGCCCTGAATGTTCCAAGATCAGCGCAGTGTTTCGCCGTATAGAGGAGCCCGGTTTCAGTCGCGGCAAAGAGAAAAAAGAGCAGAAAAGGAATGACAATGGCGAATTCGATTGCTGCCTGTCCTTTGCTGCCGCGCATGGTGCATTATCCCAGTTTTGGATAGGTGATGTTGTACCGTTTTAAAAAATAGAGACGGGTCAGGGCAAAGGTCATGATTCCGAAGAAGAAGAACCAGGGAAAGATGAGGACTTCGAGCGCCATTAAGAACCCGCCGCAGAACTGAAAGGTCATCATGACATGCTTGGGATTGTTTGTCAGCAGGTACCGGAAAAAGAAGGGAATACAGACGAGGCCGGTGACAATGGCGATTGGGTCGTGGTTTTGGAAAGCGAACGCCAGTGCGCAGATAATAGCACCCGTACTGATTCCGTTCGATAAACGCGTTCCCATGAATACGGCTGTTGTTGTTTTACCGGCTTTTTCATCGCCTTCCATGTCCGGTATTGTCGAGTTTATCGAACCGGCAACCATGAAAAAAAAGTACGGCGCAGCTTCTTTCAGGTATGTCCGGACCCCCATGAATTCATTGCCCAGCGCATACAGCCATCCGAGCCCAAAGGCTAGAAGACCGTATCCCAGCGCATTTGAGAGGAAATCAAGAAAAGGCCTGCCCGTGAATCGGAATGGCTTTGCGCTATAGGCGACAAGCAGCAGAAGTGAACACAGAAAAAGGGTGCATGTATGTCCGCCGACATATACCGAATATAAAGAAGGGACAAGCAGAAGAATACCGGTTTCAATGGCTGCCAGTCTGGTGGAAACGCCCGCTTTCGCAATAAGAGGTAATCCTTCGTTCTCCTTGTCAGCCTCAATATCCGTCAGTTGATTCAGGACATAGGCGCCGCCAAGAAGCAGGGTGAACATGATAAGCCCTGTGATGGTTTCCGCGCTGCCAAAGGACAGCATAATGGGAAAATCACGGCCAAGAATGGTGATGTGATAGAGCGCTTCAGGAGCGAACAGGACTTTTGCGCGATACACGCCAAGGATGAAATATCCCCAGACCGGGATGAAAATTATGGGGCGCGTGATGAAAAGAGCGTCGCACAAGAACAAGAAGGCTTTTTTCATTTGCGAAAAATATAGTTAATTGTTCCTGTCCCCTAAAATGAGTTATTTTCTGATAGTATATCCATGAAAGGAAACTTATGAAAAAGGCAGTCTACGAGAACCCACTCATATCCCGTTATTCGAGCAAAGAAATGCTCTATGTATTTTCCCCTGACTTCAAATTCAGGACCTGGCGGAAGCTCTGGGTCGCGCTCGCAGAAAGCGAACAGAGGCTGGGCCTGCCCATTTCCAAGGCGCAGATAGCTGAACTTAAGAAGAACCAAGATGCAATAAATTACGCTGTGGCTGAAAAGCGGGAAAGAGAGACCCGCCACGATGTCATGTCGCACGTCTACGCGTATGGCAAACAGTGCCCCAAGGCCGCGGGTATTATCCACCTGGGCGCCACCAGCGCTTATGTGGGCGACAATACTGACCTGATACAGATGAAAGACGCGTTTGGGCTGGTCCGCGCGCGGCTTTTCAAGGTCATCGGCAACCTGTCACGCTTTGCCCATCAGTACCGTGCCATGCCAGCGCTTGCCTACACGCATTTCCAACCCGCGCAACTTACGACCATTGGCAAGCGTGCAACACTTTGGATACAGGAACTGCTCATGGACCTGTCCGACCTCGACTATTACCTGTCCGGCCTCAAATTCCTGGGTGTCAAAGGCACCACAGGCACACAGGCGAGTTTTCTCGAATTGTTCAATGGCAATCACGCCAAGGTCAAAAAGCTGGATGCATTGGTCGCGCGCGCAGCGGGTTTTGCAGCGACGTTTGGCGTATCGGGACAAACCTATTCACGTAAGGTGGATTCCCGGGCCCTTGCCGTGCTGTCGGGCATTGCCCAATCAGCGCACAAAATGACCAATGATATCCGGCTCCTGCAAAGTCTCAAGGAAATGGAAGAACCTTTTGAAAAAAAACAGATTGGTTCGTCCGCCATGGCGTATAAGCGCAATCCCATGCGTTCGGAACGGGTCGCGTCCCTTGCCCGCTTTGTCATGGCGCTTACCTCGTCAGTCAACCATACCGCCGCAACGCAGTGGTTTGAGCGCACGCTCGACGATTCAGCCAACAAACGGCTTGCCGTATGCGAGGCCTTTCTCGCGGCTGATGCCATTCTCATCCTTCTCGAGAACATCTCCTCCAACCTTGTGGTCTACCCCCGGATCATAGAAGAGCGCATCAAAGCGGAATTGCCGTTTATGGCCACGGAAAACATCCTCATGGAAGCGGTGAAACGGGGAGGCAACCGGCAAGAACTTCACGAAAAAATAAGGCGTTATTCCATGGAAGCTGGCGCGGAGGTGAAGCTGCATGGCCGGAAAAACGATCTGCTCGAACGTATCGCGCGCGACCCCGCTTTCAGGCTCGATTTCTTACGTATCAGGAAGCTTATGGCGCCCGCGGCGTATACCGGCCGGTCTTCGCAGCAGGTTGTTGAATTCCTCAATGCCGAAGTGCGGCCACTACTGCGGAGGCGGAAAGGGGCCTTGGCGCTCGCTGAGGTCAAGCTTAAGGTTTAAAGAACTGTGATTCAGACAGTATAATTTATCCACACTGATATCTTGCCGCACGCCTCTGGGAATACGGGTAATCACCCATCTGGATTTCATGCAATAACAGCCATA
>Ga0208968_1000076_pt1 | contig 108569 bp, 101 predicted proteins | sample RifOxyA3_FD_184031 | JGI IMG/M metagenome (GOLD analysis project Ga0208968, IMG submission 184031) | Groundwater microbial communities from Rifle, Colorado - Rifle Oxygen_injection A3 (SPAdes) | ecosystem: Environmental > Aquatic > Deep subsurface > Groundwater | place: Rifle, Colorado, United...
TTGCTGGGTTTCTTCATAAGTTACTTCATAGACTTCCCATTCTTCCGGGAGATGTAATAAACGGTTGAATAATTCTTTCGTTTCCATATCTTTAAATTATTATTTTCACACTATTAACGGTAGAACCAACAATTTTAAATAAACTATTGTCTTTAATTACTGAAGCATCAACTACACCTGTCCCCTCCCAGGTTTGAGTTGAACATAAAATAGATTAATATTACTACGAGTCCAATTAAGTCCATTTGTAAATGTGGCTAATCCAATTCTACCATCTCCAGAATAAAACATATAATAAGTGTTTTCTATTTTAATAATATCCGTCACTGCAATTTGATACTCCCATCCACTTGTGCCAAATAAAACTGGGTAGGGATATTTTGTCCAATTAATTCCATCAGTAGAAGCTGCCAAACCGATATGTCCTGGTCCCGAATTCGACTGAACCCCAGTATAATACATTTTGAAAAAGTCTCTTTCTTTTATAACAACACCCGGAGTCACAGCATGTGAATACCAACTCCCGCTATTGCCAGGATATAGAACAGGTAAATTTGAACCACGAGCACAATTGATAGCATATAGAGATGTTGCATAACTAACATAGCCAACTCCACTATTCGATAAACTAGTAAACCACATCTTATAAATTTGTCCATCAAAAATAATTTTAGGATGCCTTACACCGCCAAATTCATAAACCGAGTTATTACCACTTAGTATAGGATTATTTAAATAATCCACCCAACTCGATATGTTTATTCCCCAATTAACAATTAAATAAATACTGCCAACTCCTGTCCCGGTTGATACAAGAGTTAAAGTTATCTGTGTTGTAAAGTTCTCCTGTACCACAACATCTGTTTCACCATCATACAGAACAACATTGCTGTCATTTTTTGCCTCAACTTTTAATTGCCAAAGTCCTATGGGCACTGATTGAAATGTGATATCTCCTGAAGTGTTTGATAACAAGTTAAGTGTGCCGCTTAGTGTATCATAACCCTGTCTGTTTAGATATGCCGTTACTGTTGTCGCGTTGGAAGGAGCATTTTCTCGATCAATTTTAAGCAATACTTTACCTCCACCCGTTTCGGTAATTGGAGGATTAACCGGATTTTCTCTCGAACATCCTAAAAGAAAGAGATATGAAATAATTGTTAAGATTATAATTAATTACTTTACTTATAAGAGCCCCCATATTTTAAGTTATTATAAAATTACTTGTTGCACGTATTTAATAAGTAAAACAAATACAACAGATTATTTAATTTCCCGTAAAATACGGCAGTTGGAGATTTCATTTTAAAAACCTAAACGAAAAAGTGAACTAATTTATGAAACAGATTTGTACGAATGGATCTAAAATATTTTTCAATCTCTTTTTTTACGAATTCATTTTCCTTCACCTCTATTTCTTCAACCTTTATGGGCTTCGGGGATAATTCAACATTATAAACATTTGTTTTCTTTGTATGGGTACTTTGTTTTCCCATTCCAATATTTTGAACAAGCGATCTGCCGGGGTATAAAGTGTACTTATTTTTTAGAAATGCTGATGCATGCCATCTAATTGCCCAAGAATCATTTTCCCCCTTTATCTGTTTTTTGAGCATCTTAATATTCTTTACCGCACCGTTCAGGTCAAATTCATTTTCAAGCATCCTATGGTAAATTTCATCTAATAGTATTGGGGCATTTTGCTCGAACAAATCCCATCCTCTTTTCCATGTTGCCCAACCCCAGCAATCCGCACCTTTTAGGAAAAAAGTTTCAGGTAAAAGTTTTTTTAGCGGATAAATGTAGCCATGAATACTTATAACTTCCTCAACGTTTTCATATATCTCAAGTCCCTTGTTCATAAATTCAAGAAAATATGGCGAAAGAATAAGGTCATCTTCAATAACAACGACTTTACCATATGTTTCAATCACTACAGAAACTCCAGAGATAATGGAACCTGCCAATCCTAAATTTTTATCTCTAAATATGATTTCTACATTCTTAAACCCGGAAATGCGCTTTATATATTCACGAACTTTTTTTACCTGCTCATTATCTTTTTCTGATTTGGCTGAATCAGAAAAAATAAAAATAGTGCTGTTTTTAGCAGTATCATTATCTAATAGCGATTGGATTACTTTTTGAGTATGCTCTAATCTTTTATAAACAAATAATGCAATGGGGGCTTGTTTTTGCATATTATATTTTTGTAAAGTCTATAATTAAAGAGGTGTAGTTCGGTTTTCCATCTTTATTTCTGCTGTCATTCAGAAATGATCTGTCTATAAAACCTTTATTGTCATTGAAATAATTAGAATGAAATACCCCGTCTTCATCCCAATACTCTATCAGTTTTGATTTGAAACCATGTTTTTCAAACAGGTTAGTCAGAGATTTATAATCAAATAAATTTTTATGGTCATGTGCTCCCTCCCCACTACCACCGGGTTTTACTCGTTCAATATAATTTTTATCAGGATGAAACCCATCTGGAACAGCAATGCGAATGTTTACCTTATCAGAGGTATATATGTAAAAATTTTTTAACATCTTAGCTAGGTCGTTGTTATTGAGATGCTCTAACACATGCTCTGCTAATATTTTATGAATTTTTTTTTGGCTGAAATATTTTTGAAAATCTTTTTCTTCGGTAACATCCAGGGTATCAATATCCGTAGCAAACCAGTTTATAAATTTCGACTTACCAGCACCAACATTAATAAGTATTTCTGAATGAGTTCTCAGATAATATAACCAGCTTATATAATTCCACAATCGAAAAAGAGGGAGGAGAATTTGATAAATAAATCTTTTAAACTTTTTATACATTAAAATTAAATTCCCAAACAATTTTCTTTTCTATAAAAAACTGATGTACATTTCTTTAAGAACACAGTTGCTCCAATCCCCCAAAAGTCAATTTGCTTAAACGGCTGTAATCTTAAAAAATCAACTGCACCTTTATATTCTATGCGCTCGGAATCATCAAGAATCATCACACCATCTTCCTTCAAAGCTGACAAAGAGTTTATTATGCAATTACTTCTGTCCTCTCCATCAACAATAATTATATCAAACTTTATTCTTGAATCAGCGGCAAAATGAGAATATTCTCCATTTTGAATAAGAACTTTGTGATGTAATTGAACGCTGCCGGGAATTATTTTTTTTAGTTTTTCATACCATCCTAAATTATGTTCAACGGTAAAGACCCTGCTAACTTTTTCTGCGTAAAATAAAGTTGAATTACCAGAACCAAACTCGAAAATGATCATTTCATTCTTTAATCTTGGTGACAAAAAATCAATGAATGGATAAGTTAACCAGGGAATCGGGTTATTATTTTTATCAACCGGTGATTTAGATTTAAATGAATTTATCCAACCGACATCAACGAGATACTGACTATGCTTTAATGAAAGAAGTACGCGAAGCAAAGCAGGATCTTTGGATAATTCTATTATAGTTTTAATTTTATCTATCAGCGGTGCTGCCATTTTAGGACAATAAATTTAAACATGTTAATAAATAAAATAGATTGCATCATCATAACAAGCTGATGATAAGTGCGCTTAGTAAATCCAATCGAAATTGTAGCCATAGAATATGATACAAGAGTTGCAACTGCCGAACCAATTATACCAATCTCAGGTATTAAAATAAGATTCAAAATCACATTTACAATCAATCCAATAAGGGTGCGGTAAAAAGAAAGTTTAGTCAAATTCTCTGTTATTAAATATTGACTGCTTGCCACTCCGAGGAAAGTGGCAACTCCAGCCCAAATATAAATTGTTAAAACGGGTGCCGAAGGTAAATACTTAGCACCTAGCAGTATAAAGGTTATTTCTTTCGAGAAAAAAGTTACAGGAAGTGCAATGAGTATGGCCATCCATGCCATTAAATCATAAAGTTTTTGAAGACGGCTTAGATATAGTTTTTCACTTATTTGTTTTGCATTAATTATGGCAGGAAAAAGAGAAGCCGTGATAGCCATAGGAACAAAATACCATGCTTCGCATAGCCTGGCGGCTGCTCCATAGTATCCGACTTCAGTTTCATTCATTAATTCTTTTATTAGCACTTGACCAATTTTTATATATATTGTTATTATAATGCCAGATAATATAAGAGGCCATGAATCTCTTAAAATATTAAAACCGATTATTTTATTTGATTTCCATTCAAATAAACTCAACCCTCTCTTTTTATACACAATAATAAACCCTGATGCAAGAAGTATTGCCTCAATCAATATAACGATTGCAAAATAGATCAATGGGGCGTTAAAAACTATTAAAAGAATTTTGATTATTGACCCAAGTAAGAACGCGGATGACTGAGCATAGACAGAATATTTTGCTGTAACTCTTGATTGAAAATAAAAATCAATAACGTTAAATGATTGAAAAAAAGTTGCCGAAGCAATTATCAATATCATAATATTCGTAAGAGCATTGTTAGCCATGAATGGTAGGACAGTCAGCAATAGTATTATTGAAATTGCAGCACCTAATAATTTGAATGTAAATGCTGTGCCAAGAAGCAAATCTCTTTGGTCCGGAGATTTGACCAATTCCCGCGTTAAAATGCTATCAATCCCCAATGACGAAACAGCGGCGAAAATTCCGACAAAACTCATTGCATAGCTTAACAAACCAAATTCATTTGGGGCGAGGTATCTGATAATTAGAATACCAACAATAAATGTTACAACTAATCTTATGATCTTTTCAAAGAACAACCATGATGTGTTTGTAAAATATTTTTTAAACGACTCTGATCCAATGTTTATTTTAGTGTCTATATTTTCACTGTCCTCTGGCAAAATATTTTCTATTATTAGTTAAGGTTATGAAACATTTTTTTCTTGATGAAAAGCGCAAAGTTTCTTTTACACTTTTGTAACATTCTTCTTCCTTAAAGAAAAAATAAAAAGAAGCAATAGTGTTAAAGATGATAGAATTAGTGAAATATATTTACTCAAATAAAAACTTTTCGGAGCATAGATAAATTCAACTTCATGTTTTCCTTTGGGAACCACTATTCCCATGAATCCATGATTAGTTTGATGGATTCCAGTTTCGTTGTCATCTATATAAGCCCGCCACCCGGTTGGAATTTTAAATAATTTATAATCCGCTTCACCACTAAAATATGTGCTTCCGAAAAACACAAAATTGTTTCCGGATGCATTCGCATCAAGCTGAAGCATTTCATCGGTGTATTTTAGAATTTTTGAATATGCTGTAGAATCAGGCTTATCAACAATAAGATTTTTGTTCACATAGGCGACTTGTTTTGGATCGAAAGCGTTAGCTTTAATTAAATTCAATGCCTCAAGATTACTTTTCATCTCAACTCTATCAACAAAATAAGCCCTGGGCAAAGCATTTTCATTTTTACTTACGGTTGTCTTTTCACCATTGTAAATTGGACTCAATCCAGCCATTGGAGCAGCTTGATCAGTTATAAGATATTTCACTCCAAGCATCCGCCATAAAGTTGGATTTGTTGGTCCGACAACGTCCATTATATCTTGATAAGTTCTCGGTTTTATTCCTGAGTAACCGTAAAAATCTTCCATCAGAAAGTAAGCATTGAAATTTGAATTCTGTTTGAACGAACCAAGCGAACCGTCTTGTTTTAAATTTAAAATTCGGAAAGGTTCCTTATCATTTTGACTTTTGATCGCATTCACATAATCAGGAGCTTGAAATTGATTTTGAATTTCCGGATTATCATGATACTTCGCTCCGCGTGCATCAATTCTCCAAAGATCAATTATTGTAAAAATGATAAGCCCAAGCACCAAAAAATCTGAGCTCAATTTTTTATTCACATAAAGAATTCCTGCCCAGAAAGAAGCACCAAGAATACCAAATGCGATAAGAAAATCATTGGTAAACATTTTAGCCATGTACTCAGCAAAAGCCTGAAAATATTGAGCGTACTGAGGATTGCTGGTCTGAAGAGTCGCAGCATGATCATTAACTCGCAATACGAACCAGTTAGACAATGCCTTGTTAGCAAGCAAAGACAAAATAAAAATTCCTGAAAAAAAGTAAGCAGAGTATTTCAAAATTGAAATTGCTTTTTTATCAGAATTTTCTCGCAAGGAAATGATTTTCATAATTCCGTAACCGGCAAGTACAGGAAAAGACATCTGAACAAGTACAAGAATCATTGATGGAACTCTGAACTTATCGAAATATGGAAAGTAGTAAAACATTAAATCAAACAGTAAAGAAAGATTTTTACCGAAGGAGATAAATAACGCAATACCAGAAAGTATAGTTAAAAACTGAACGAACGGTTCTTTCCAGCAAGTAAAAATTGCAAACAATGCCAGGAAGAAAACTAGCATACCCATGTACATAGCGACATCGACAAACGGCATTTGCCCAAAATATGTGTTTACTTCATACTCTTGATTTTGCGTTAGCGGACCTTTATAAGTTGAGTTGCCAAATCCATAAAAGGAGGGAATAACAAAGGTTAAAACTTCCTCCGGTGAGAATGACCAGCCGGTATGATAATCGTAATACTGTGACTCGGATTGATCAGCTTGTCCGGTAGTTGTCTCGGTAATACTTTTTCCACCTCTTGTTGAAAACGGAGTATACTCGTAAATCTGCGTGAGATTATCGGCAGAAATTAGAACGGCCAAAATAGATGTAACAATAACCACTCCTGCTGATTTAATGAGTCTGCTGCTTTTCTCTTTTTCCTTTTTAAGCAGCGATTTCACAAAAAAGAAAATGTAGTAAATAGCTACTGCAAACATTGTATAGAAGATTATCTGAACATGAAAACCTTGAATGAATAATTGCAGAACTATTATTAATGTTAATGCATAAACGACTTTTATCTTTTCCTCGAATTTCAGCAGGATAAGAAAAATTAAGGGATACATACACAGCGATGTTAATTTGGTTACGTGGCCGATGTAGAGAAAGACAATTATTCCTGTGCTGAAGGCAGTTGATACAGCAGTAAATAAACTAACCAAAGTATTTTTTGAAATATGCTTCATCAAAAGAAATGAGGAGAAGCCAAGCATTATTAGGTAAAAACTCCACATAGCATAATCAACAGAAAATAAGCTGCTGAATGCTATCCGAACGTAACCAAAAGCCATGTAAATTAAATTGAACCAAGTTTGTTCTGTTCCTAGCGCATATGCCGGCATTCCGCAAAAAATGTGAGGATTCCATAGGGAAAAACCCTCTCTATCTTTTAGCACATATGGCTTTGCACTTTCGCTTGCAATTATGTCGCCTGATTGAAAAGTCTTGTCTCCAAAATAAAGCGGATTAAGAAATATCAAGAATAGAATGAAGATAATTATCACAACTGAAAGTATGTGATACTTCTGCGGGATCAGTTCGTTAATTTGGAATTTGGAAAGGAAATTCTGCTTAACTGGCTTCTGAGCCTTACCTTCTTTTTTAATTTTTGCCATTTGAACCTAAATAAATGTTAAAAATTATTTTTGAACAATGAAATTTATACCGCTTCCAATTTTATTATTTGAATTAAAATCTAACACCATCATTAGAAAGCTTAAAGGAAATGCAATCAAGTAATATATTGGAAGAATTATAAAAAATAATTTTGAAATATTTAGCAGCATCATTGGATATTTTATACTCAGCCGCCAAGATTTATCACCCCAAAATCCGTAAGTATATTGCGATTTGTAAGTCTTAAATCCTAACGGAAGCAGTTTCCTCTCCAGCTCTTCTTTTGAGTAGCCAACTCTTGCATGCTCGCCGATAAAGCTTTCATCTTCTTCTGAGTGAACATCGCTCCCGCCAAAAATAGAAGGAGAGTTAATCAGTAAATAACCATTGGGCCTTAACGCTTTGTAGAAATTCTGAAATACTTTTACATCTTCAGCAATATGTTCCATAACATCCACGCAAAGAATTAGGTCAAATTTATTATCGTGGTTTATCTGCAATAAGTCTTCGACTTTAAATTTCACATTCTGGACTTTAATCTGTGAATAAAAAATTTCTGCATCTTTTATCCAATCTTCCTTAACATCAACTGAAAAAATATTCGCAGGAATTAATTTTTTAGACATAAAGTATGAGTATTGTCCAAAGCCCGTTCCCGCATCATAAATCTCTATCGTCTTATCTGCAAAAAGTTTTCTCAGTTTTATTAATTCTCTGCGAACATACCACGATCTTAAAAAAAATATATCCAATAGCTTATAGAATGCAATCCTGATAAACGGAAATTTCTTGATAATAGAAGCAAAAACATTTTTTACAGGATCGTAATGCATTAATTGTACAGCAAGTAAAGTGTAAGGATATAACGCAAGATAATAATATTGAAGTTTAACTCAGATGGGATTAAATAAGTGTAATTATCCCTTTTCTTTTATAACATATTCAGTTTCGGTTCGAAAATTGTTTACAAGCATTTCTCCCAACAGTCCAACGGAGAAAAACTGCACACCAACGATAATCAACAAAATACCTAAAAACAGCATAGGCCGGTTACTGAGATATTGATCTTGGATTAACCATAAGTAAGCCAGGTAGCCATTAACAATAATACCAACCATAAACGAAATCATTCCCAAAAAACCAAAAAAGTGCATTGGTCTTCTTATATACCTTGTGGTAAACATTACAGTAAGAAGATCAATAAACCCTTTGAAAAAACGTGAGGTACCGAATTTTGTGGTGCCGTATTTCCGGGGATGATGCTGAACGATTGTCTCCGATATTTTGTAACCTTGCCATTTAGCCAAAACCGGAATGTAACGATGCAGCTCTCCATAAATTTTCAAATTCTGTGTAACGTCTTTTCGGTAAGCTTTAAGTCCGCAATTAAAATCATGAATTTTTATTCTGCTAAAAATCCTTGTGACCAAATTGAAAAATTTAGAGGACAGTTTTTTAATGATGTTATCAAATCGCTTCTTCTTCCAGCCGGATACAACGTCAAACCCTTCGTCGAGTTTCTTTAACAGATTAATGATTTCATTCGGATCATCTTGAAGATCGGCATCCATGGTTACTACAACGTCACCGGCAGCTTCTTTAAATCCCATCTGCAAAGCGGCAGATTTGCCGTAATTTTTTTGAAAGCTTAAATATTTGAATCTTTTATCTGTTTTGCAGATCTCCTTGATTATTTTTAATGAATTATCTGAACTGCCGTCGTCCACAAAAATTATTTCATATGCTAGATCAATAAGTTTTAGAGCTTTTCTGATTTCATTAGCTAAAGGATTTAATGATTCCTCTTCATTATAAAGTGGAATTATAACCGAGAGTTTTTTGAAAATACTTTTTTCTTTTTGAATCGCTTCCTTGTTAAACTTATGGTAATAACGCCTGCGATGATAAAATGATTTGCGATATTGGGGTTTACCCGTGGATGTTTTGTCTAACTGTTTCCCCTGATTATTGCTTTCCTGACTTTCACCTTGAGAATGGTTAGCAGCCTGGCTTAAATTTTCTTCCAATTAATTATCCGTTCCTTAAAATTTCAGCGAAAATTAACTGAATATCATCTTAAAAACAATTTACTGCTCATCTTAAATCTCATTCAGCATTCAATAAAATTTAAGATCAAGTGAAATTTTAATCTTGACTATTTTGTATAGATTGTATAGGTTTGGAATGAGCTTTTAATTATGACGGCTATAAGTCAATTAAAATGAAATATTTAGCTTAGGAAAATCATGAGCGTAACTGAAACTTCAAAGATTGAAGAATTAGCAAATAAAGAGTATAAATACGGTTTTGTAACCGATATAGAAACTGAAAGCCTACCAAAGGGACTCAATGATGAGATCATAGGTAAACTTTCGGCAATAAAGAAAGAACCCCCTTTCATGCTTGAGTGGCGGCTGAAGGCATATCGGCATTGGCTTACTATGGAAGAACCTCATTGGTCGAATGTGAAATACTCACCAATAAATTACCAAGACTTAAGCTACTACTCAGCTCCTAAGAAAAAGCCTCAGCTCAATAGCCTTGACGAGGTTGACCCTGAACTGGTAAGAACCTTCGAAAAACTTGGAATATCGCTAGAAGAGCAAAAGCGGTTATCCGGCGTTGCAGTTGACGCTGTGTTTGACAGCGTTTCTGTAGCTACAACATTTAAAGAAAAGTTATCTGAATTGGGAATTATTTTTTGTTCAATGTCTGAAGCCATTCAAAATCATTCAGACTTAGTTCAGAAATATTTGGGAAGTGTAGTGCCATATACCGATAACTTCTTCGCTTCGCTTAATTCAGCAGTATTTAGCGATGGATCTTTTGTTTACATACCTAAAGGCGTCCGCTGTCCGATGGAACTTTCAACTTACTTTAGAATCAACGCAGCAAATACAGGACAATTCGAACGAACTCTAATAATTGCAGATGAAGGCGCTTATGTCAGCTATCTGGAAGGATGTACTGCTCCAATGAGAGATGAAAATCAGCTTCATGCTGCTGTAGTTGAACTGGTTGCTTTGGAGAATGCAGAAATAAAATATTCAACAATTCAAAATTGGTATGCTGGAGATAAAGAAGGTAAAGGCGGAATATTTAACTTCGTTACAAAACGTGGCGCATGCAGGGGAAAGAATTCCAAAATCTCCTGGACACAAGTTGAAACGGGTTCGGCAATTACCTGGAAATATCCAAGCTGTATTTTGCTAGGCGATAATTCTATTGGTGAATTCTATTCAGTTGCATTAACAAACCATTATCAGCAAGCAGATACGGGAACAAAGATGATTCATCTTGGAAAGAACACTCGGAGCACAATTATATCAAAAGGTATTTCAGCAGGATTCAGCAATAATAGCTATCGCGGTTTAGTTAAGATTGTTAAGAAAGCTGAGAATGCAAGGAATTTTTCTCAGTGCGATTCTCTTTTGCTCGGTGACAAATGCGGTGCTCATACTTTCCCCTACCTTGAAATTAATAATCCGAGCGCACAGATTGAACACGAGGCAACCACATCCAAAATTGGTGAAGATCAAATATTCTATCTCAACTCAAGAGGAATAGCAACCGAAGATGCAATAAATCTAATTGTGAATGGATATTGCAAGGAAGTGTTCAAGGAGCTGCCAATGGAATTTGCAGTTGAAGCTACAAAATTATTGAGCGTTAGTCTGGAAGGAAGTGTGGGGTAAAGCTCCACTCAAAGTAGTCATTCCGAACTTGTTTCGGAATCTCTAAACTTGAATTAAAGAAGCTGAAACAAGTTCAGCTTGACGGTTATAAAAAAATAAGGAATCAAAATGTTATTGGAAATAAAAAACCTGCATGTTAATGTTGAAGGTAAAGAAATATTAAAGGGAATAAACTTAAAAGTTAACACCGGTGAAGTTCATGCCATCATGGGACCAAACGGCTCAGGTAAAAGTACTCTTGCACAGGTTTTAGCCGGTAGAGAAGAATATGAAGTTACAAAAGGCGAAGTATTCTACATGGGAAAAAATCTTCTCGATTTACCACCTGAAGACAGAGCAAGAGAAGGAATATTTCTTGCCTTCCAGTATCCGGTTGAGATTCCGGGAGTTAGCAATACCAATTTGTTGAAGACCGCTTTAAATGAGATTAGAAAATACCGCGGAGAGCATGAATTAGATGCGATGGAATTCCTTTCATTATTAAAATCTAAAATGAAATTAGTTGAATTAGATCAAAAGCTTATCAGCCGATCAGTTAACGAAGGATTTTCCGGCGGCGAGAAGAAAAAAAATGAAATATTTCAAATGGCTGTGCTCGATCCTAAATTAGCTTTGTTGGATGAGACAGATTCCGGACTTGATATCGATGCCTTAAGAATAGTGGCTAGTGGGGTTAATAAATTAAAATCGAAAGATAATGCTGTAGTAGTAGTTACGCATTATCAAAGATTACTTAATTACATCGTGCCGGATTTTGTTCATGTTTTGTACAAAGGAAAAATTGTGCTTTCCGGTGATAAGAATCTTGCACTAGAATTAGAAGAAAAGGGTTATGATTGGATAAAAGCCCCATCCGATACAGTTGAGGTGGTATCATAAACATTTGCGGACTAAAGTCCCAACGGTTTTTATTAGTGTTTCAGAGGCTGTCTCAAAAGTAATTTTTACTGTCACACTGAGCTCGTCGAAGTGTGATTATAATTCAAATTGTCAGTCTTCGATGGCATTGCCACTCTGACTGACAATTAAACTCTAAATTGTTGAAGGTTTTAGTCACGCGTTACAAACCAATTTTTTTGAACTAAGAAATATTTGATCCATGGAAAATACTTTAGACATTAAAAAACTTTTTTTATCTCACTTTGCTGATTTTGAAAACAGTTTAAATGGCGGGAAAGCAAAACCGGTTCATGAATTGAGAAGATCAGCCATCTCAAAGTTTTCAGAGCTTCAATTTCCTACAACCAGAGATGAGGAGTGGAAATACACAAATATTTCTCCATTATTAAAGCATGATTTTGTACCCGTTCAGAAATCGGCAGAAGATTATGAATTTGAAGTAAATCATTTTCTTTTCGATAAGATGGAACATAGTCTTATCGTTTTTATTAATGGAATGTACTCAAGCGGTTTATCTAAAATTAAAGACTTACCCAAAGGCGTAGTTGTAAAAAGCCTTTCCGAAGCAATCAAGGAAGATAATCCTATTGTAAAGAGGCATCTTGGTCAGTATGCTGATTTCAAAAATCATATTTTCACTTCATTAAGTGCAGCTTTTGTACAAGATGGTGCTTTCATTTATATCCCAGACGGAAAGGTTGTTGAAGACCCAATTCACATTCTATTCTTAACTATTTCCGATAATCAGAAAATTTTAGTTCAACCAAGAAATTTGTTTGTCGCGGGAAAAAATTCTCAATTTACTATCATCGAACATTTTGCCTCAACAAGCGATGAAGATATATACTTCACAAATTCTGTTACTGAGATTGTTACAGAGGAAAATGCTTTTGTTGATCATCTCAAGGTGCAAGAGGAAAGCAAGAAAGCATTTCACATTGGCAGAATGGATGTGCATCAGGAAAGAAACAGTAATTTTGTTTCTCACTTAATCTCATTCGGTGCAGCTATATCACGAAATGATTTTAACAGTCGCTTTAATGATGACGGCGGTGAGAGCATGCTTAATGGACTTTTTCTTATCGAAGGCACACAATTATTTGATGCACATACATTGATTGATCATGCTAAGCCGCATTGCAACAGCCACGAGCACTACAAAGGCATTTTGATGGGCAGCTCCCGCGGAGTATTTAACGGGAAAGTGATTGTGAGAAAAAATGCTCAAAAGACGAATGCTTTCCAAGAAAATAATAATATTATTTTATCAGATGATGCTCTTGTTAACACCAAACCTCAGCTTGAAATTTTTGCAAATGATGTAAAATGTTCTCATGGTGCAACAATTGGGCAGCTCGATAACGATGCAATGTTTTACCTTAAAACAAGAGGTATCGGGGTTGACAGAGCTAAAGCAATTTTAATTCATGCATTTGCCAGCGATGTTGTCCGGTATATAAAAGTAAATGCAGTACGGGAATACATCGAGAGCATATTGAAAAAGAAATTTCACGAGGATCAATCATAGAAAGAATCCTAAAATGAAAGCTGAAACCACCATCATAGAGAATGCTGAACTTTACGATGTAAAAAAAATTCGGGAAGATTTTCCTATTCTTAAAAAGCTTATTCATGGTAAACCACTTTGCTACCTTGATAATGCTGCCACATCGCAGAAACCTCAAGTCGTAATAGATGCAATAAACAACTTTTATCTATCCCAAAATGCAAATGTTCATAGAGGTGTTCATCATCTAAGTGAAGTTTCCACCAAAGCATTTGAAGATGCAAGGATAAAAATTAAAGAATTCATCAATGCTGCCAGTGATAAAGAAATAATTTTCACGCGGGGAACTACCGAAGCAATAAATCTTGTCGCCTATTCTTACGGAAGAAAAAATATTAGAGAGGACGATGAAATAATTATTTCTCACATGGAACATCACTCGAACATAGTTCCATGGCAAATTTTGTGTGAGGAGAAAAAAGCTAAGCTAAAAGTAATTCCGGTAAATGATGATGGTGAATTGATCTTAGAAGAATTTGAAAAGCTGATTACCGATAAAACAAAACTCGTTGCTGTTGTTTATATCTCCAACTCGCTGGGTACTATAAATGCAGTTGATAGAATTATTGCAAAAGCTCACCAGCTTAATATACCCGTATTGCTCGATAGCGCTCAAGCAATCTCCCATACAAAAATTGATGTTCAAAAACTCGATTGCGATTTCCTTGCTTTCTCAGGTCATAAGCTTTACGGACCAACTGGAATTGGAGTTCTCTACGGTAAAGAAAAACTTCTCGATGACATGCCTCCTTTTCTTGGCGGTGGGGATATGATAGCGAAAGTCACTTTCGAGCAAACAACATACAATGAACTACCATATAAATTTGAAGCCGGCACTTCCAATATTGCAGGAGCAATCGGTTTAGGTGCCGCAGTTGATTATGTACAAAAGATTGGACAAAACTCAATCTCGTATCACGAGCAAAGTCTGCTTCACTATGCAACTGATCTCATCAAAGAAATTAAGGGATTAAAAATTATCGGAACTGCAAAGGAAAAGTGTTCAATAATATCTTTTGTAGTTGATAATATTCATCCGCATGACTTAGGAACATTTTTAGATTATGAAGGAATTGCAATTAGAACCGGACATCATTGTACGCAGCCGCTTATGCACCGGTTCAATATCCCGGCAACATCAAGAGCGTCATTTGCAATGTACAATACAAAAGCTGAAATTGACAAATTCATTAGTGCGCTTAAAACTGTTATAAAGGAATTTTCATAATGGATACAGAGTTAAAAGAATTGTACCAGCAAGTAATTTTAGATCACAACAAAAGTCCGAGAAATTTCGGTAAGATTGAACACGCTAATCACACAGCAGAAGGTTATAACCCGTTATGCGGTGATAAGGTAAATATTTACATAGAAATGGATAATGATGTTATTAAAGATATTTCATTTCAGAGTTCCGGTTGTGCAATTTCGCAAGCTTCGTCTTCTCTAATGAGTTCTGCTGTTAAAGGAAAAACCCGTGAAGAAGCTGAAAAAATCTTCAATCGCTTTCATGATTTGATTATCGGGAAGCTGGATGAAGAAAAATCACTTGAAGAGCTTGGAAAGCTGACTGTGTTTGCAGGAGTGAAGGATTTTCCTTCGAGAGTGAAATGTGCAAGTCTTCCATGGCATACGATGCTTAATGCATTACATAAAAACGATGAGCAGGTTGCAACGGAGTGATTGTGGAAAAATTAAACAAACAAGAACTTGAAGAAAAAATAATTCAGGCAATTAAAACATGTTACGATCCGGAAATTCCGGTTGACATTTTCGAGCTTGGATTAATCTACGAAATTAGAATTGATAACGATGCAAACGTAAAGATTAATATGACATTGACATCTCCGATGTGTCCTGTTGCAGGTACATTGCCACCTGAAGTCCAGAGAAAAGTGGCTTCAGTGCCAGTTGTTAAATCTGCAAAAGTTGATATAGTATGGAATCCGCCATGGGATAAGGAGATGATGTCAGAAGTCGCAAAAGTAGAATTGGGATTTTTATAGTTAGTCAATAGCACACAGATGACGCAGATTAAGCTGATTTTCGCTGATTATAAATCAGTATTTATCTGTCGCCTCTGTGTCATCAGTGTGCCATTGATTAAAAACAAAAGGAGTAAAAATGTTTAATATAACTTCAAGACAACCAATGTATGATCAAGGCGCAGTTCAGCCAATGAGAGATGAACTTGTTGCTATTGGCTTTACAGAACTGCTGACAGTTAAAGATGTGGAGGAATCGCTATTAGTTAGTGATGATAAAACTGCTTTAGTAATGATAAACTCTGTCTGTGGGTGTGCCGCTGGAAGTGCTCGTCCTGGTGTTTCGCTTGCGCTTCAACACAAAACTATACCGGACAAACTTTACGCGGTTTTTGCGGGTCAAGAAAGAGATGCCGTTGATCGTGCGAGACAATTAATCACTAATTATCCTCCTTCTTCACCAAGTGTTGCAATGTTTAAGAATGGAAAGCTTATTTATTTTATGCCGCGATTTGAAATTGAAGGAAGAAATCCCGAATATATTTCCAACGAACTAAGATCAGCTTTTGATGAACTGTGTTCTAATCAAGGTCCATCAGTTAGTCACGAACATTTTGCGCAAGTAATGCATGCGAAGTCATGCGGCTCAAAAATACCATTGTATAAAGGATAATTTTCAAGGTTAACCAAAATGAAAATTAAGAATTTTGTCATACTGAGCCTATCGAAGTATGACATGTTATCAGAGCCACTCTTCGACAAGCTCAGAGTGACAGGTTAAACACAAATACATTATGAAATTCAACTCACAAGAAGAATACGGTTTACGGCTCTTACTTAGGATCGGAAAGAGCAATTCGCAGAATGGATTGACAATTCCTGAACTTAGCGAATTAGAAGGATTGACCGAAGCGAATGTCGGAAAGATACTTCGCATTTTACGACTTGCCGGATTTGTTGACAGCTCCCGCGGACAAATGGGCGGCTACAAACTATCCCGATCTGCAAATGAAATTTTAGTGGGAGATATTTTGACTGCTCTTGGAGGAAAACTTTACGAATCTAGTTTCTGTGATCTTCATGCAGGAGTTGAAAACATTTGTACAAACTCAATTGACTGCTCAATCCGCTCACTCTGGAAAACAATTCAAACAATGCTTGATGGTGTACTGAACAAAATCACGCTACAAGATATGCTCGGAAAAGAAAACGAAGTGGAATTATTAGTTACAAACCTCACTGAAGAGATAGAGAAAGTTAGTGTTAGAAATTAACTTTACTCGGTTACGAAGTGGTTCGTGACCGCCATGTGAATACCTTCCTCTTCACCGTCACCTTCTCCAACATTCCCATATTCACTTCAACACCAATTCCCAGTAACGTAGGGACATCCATTGTTCCATCTTTATTAACAATAAATTCAGGTTCAACGATATCCTGTTTGTAGTAGCGTTTGCTTGCTGAAATATCTCCAGGCAAAGTAAAGTTGGGAAGCGAAGCAAGCGCCACGTTTCCCGCTCTGCCAATACCGGATTCGAGCATTCCGCCATGCCAAACAGGAATCTTTTTAGATGCGCAGTAGTCATGAATTAACTTTGATTCGGTGAATCCGCCGACACGTCCAGGCTTAATGTTAATTACTCTGCAGCTATCCAATTCAATTGCTGCACGAGTATCATCGAGCGAGTGAATACTTTCATCCAAGCAAATAGGAGTTTTAAGTTCCCTCTGCAATTTCGAGTGATCGTAAATGTCTTCATAACCAAGGGGCTGCTCGATCAGCAGCAAATTGTAATCGTCCATCTGTTTGAAAAGACCGATATGTTTCAACTCATAAGCAGAGTTCGCATCAACTTGTAAAAGTATGTTTGGGAATTCTTTTCTTAATGCTTGCACAAATTGAATGTCATTCCCTGGTGAAATTTTTATTTTAATCCGCTTGTAACCTTCTGCAAGATATCCTTCAACTTTTTTAATCAACTCTGCAACCGATGATTGAATACCGATGCTTACTCCCACATCTATTTTATCTCTTGTTCCCCCAAGCATTTTAGAAAGCGATATGTTTTCTGATTTTGCAAATAAGTCCCACAATGCGGCTTCAAGCCCGGCCTTTGCCATCATGTGTCCACGGACTTTTTCATAAGATGCAATTGCTTTATCAATGCCGGAAATATCTTTTCCGAGTATTGACGGAATTAAAAAATCTTGAAGAATGTGCCAGGCTGTAGTTACAGTTTCATAAGAATAAAATGGTGTTCCTTCAGCAACACTTTCTCCCCAGCCTGTTGACCCTTCACCATCAACCCGGACGATGATATGCTCTTCATCGTATTCCGTTCCCATTGACGTTGTGAAAGGAGAAACTAATTCCATTTTGATGTGGCGGAGTTCAATTTTTTCTATTTTCATTTTTGTACTTCCTTTTTTCTATCATTCTTTCATTAACTTCTTTGTGAAACTTCGCGTCATTGAGACTTGGCAGCTAACATGGGATTATTTACCGCAAAGTCGCCAAGGCGCAAAGAATTTTTATAAATCTCCTACTTTGCTATTCAATTTTTGCTAAATATCCTAGATTAGTTTTCTTGCCGATGAAAATTCTTTTAAATTGTTTCAATAACTTCGTGATAGACGATTCCTCTTTCTTTCAAGCCTGAAAGTATAAAGTCCACACAATCAGCTTTTTGCCCAATGTACTCCGGCGGACAAATTCCTTTCACCTCAAACAATCTTTTTGCTAACAATCGCAGCACCATTGTCGCTGTGTATCCGGTTGTTCTTGCCATCGAATGAACATTTGTTCTTTCATTGTGGCGGTCAAGTAAATTATAGGTGTAACGATACTTCTTTTTATCTTTTTCACCTTCAATGATCACCTTCATAACTGTAAATTCCTTATCACGCGGCTTTAATTCCCACAATGGAAATAAGAGTTTAGATGTGATATCAATTGGTTTAATTTTCGCACCATTTATTTCAATTTCATCTTTGCTGAAAAATCCGGCTTCACGAAGAACTTGCATCTTCTCAATATGCCCCGGATAACGAAGAGTTTTTTCTTTCATATTTGGTGCATTCAAAGTAACTGCTAATGTTCTCAAACCATCACTATTAAATGCCTCAAGCGTTCCTACCTCTGGAAAATAAATATATTCCGGATCGGATAAAGCAGGACGAATAACCATTTTTCCATTTTCAATGTATCGAGCAGGACGAGTGTATTCTTCAATAACATCAATTGGAGAGAAACCGGCTTTATATTCAAATGGATATTCCCGAACAACAGGCAAACCACCGACATAAATTAATATTGTTTCTATTTTCTCAATAACACTACTAACATAACCCGCTAATAAATTGCTCATTCCTGGTGCGACTCCGCAATCAACAACTGCTGTTACATTATTTTGTTTTGCAAGTGCATCGAGTTCAAATGGATCTTCGGGGAAGAATGCTATATCCACTACATTTTTACCGGCTTTAATTATTTCTTTAAGAGTGTTAAATCCCATAAATCCAGGAACTGCACTTAGTACAATATCGCAATCTTTCAGAAGAGTTTTTAATTTTTCATTATTAGCAAAATCGGTTACTATCTTCTTAATTGGTAAGTCATTTGGAATTTTGTCTAAACTCTGTTTATTCAGATCGGCAACAGTTACTTTAAATAATTTTTCTTTTGCAAGATCAAGCGCCATTGGGCGCCCGACAAGCCCGCATCCTAAGACAAGTATATTCATTTTTTCTCCATCGTTTTAATTTTGTTACTTAATAGAACACGATAAATTATTCTATCATTTTCTTAGTGACTTTGAGTCTTAGTGGCAAGAAAAAATTATAGTCACTAAGTCTCTATCCGTCAATTGACGGACACAAAAAAGATAAATGAAGAAGAATTACAAACCACTAAAACGATTCATGAAGTGAACTGAATGATGTTTAATATTCTGTTCTGGTGAATTCATACTAATTACAGATTGCTTTACTCTCCTGCTAAATCAAGACAACTCGCAAAGATTTTGTCTTATTCTAATTTATAACTCTAAGAATCGGATAATTCTCACCTTGCTTTAGCAAGTACTCAAACTTCTTATATGTTACCAATCCAAGCATTGATTTGGGTTCGAGTGCAATTATTATCAAATTATTTTTCAACTGATTTGTTAGAATAAAAATGTAATCATCTTCAGTTAAACCATTCGGTATCACTTTCACTTCAACAATTGGATTCACAATTGTATCTCTTTCAAAATCCATTGAGTCAATTTTACTAATGTAATATTGTTCAACCCTATCATCCTCAGTTATTTTACAATCTGAGTAAGTTAAGGTATGTTTATTCGCCCACTGGATAATTTCAGTCAAACTTTTAGGAACTAAATATCCTTTCGGTCTCTCAACATAATAAATTGATTTAACAATAGGACGATAATCAGTAACTGTAACTACCGTATCACTGTTTGAAAAATAAGAAAGCAACGGAAGCTCTAATTTGCATCCATCGGGAAAATGATCCAACTGAATTGCAACTAAATTCGACGCTTCGCCATTAATTAATTTTTTTCTTTCATTCTTAACAAGAGTTTTAATTTCATCTTTGTGATTATAGCTAAACTGCAGCAACCCAAACATGCCTGTCATCTGTCCTTTTACTCGGCGTTCGACGTTATCAATATAATTATCTTTCCCATTCAGTCCCTCTTGAATGAATGAAAAAGTATTTTGAATTCCCAGGCTCTGTCTTCCATCGTTTATATCGAATGTACTATGGCGAATGTAATCAATTTCCGGTGGTCCTCCATGGCTGTATTCAAAGTAAGTGAAATTCCGTTTATTAAAATATTCTTTTATGAAAGACAAATATTCTTTATTCTGAAGTTTTCTAATTTCCTCCGATATGTTGATGTTAGTAGTAGTCCCAACCTCTTCATCATTGTTGAAACGGTAGCCATATTTTTCCAAGTATCGCCATACGGGGCGTACTCGTGAACATCCATCGTGACTTCAAATTGATACCCGTTGAATAATTTGTGAAGCGCGATTGTTTCAGGCTCAGTCAGAATTAAATGATTTCTATTCAGATCCATATCGTTGCCGTTGCGCCTTTTATTTTTTTCTGAACCGTCGGGATTCATTTGGGGAACGAGAGCAAAATCGATTTTGTCGAAGAGATACTCATTCTCAGTTTTAAGCAAATCTCTTGCAAGCATCAATGCACCTTCTTTACCTGATTGTTCGTTACCATGCTGCTGTGCAAATATGAGAATCTTGATTTTATGTTCATCTTTTCCAAATACCGAACCAGAAAACTTCATCACATACAAATTTCTTTGTTCAACGGATTTTCCTAAAACCTCAACATTGAGTAAATCAGATGATTGATCAAGCTCATTAACAAAACTTATTAGCTCATCGTATGTTGTAAGATTTGAATAATCTTTTTTTTCTAGAGGCGTTTGTTGACTAAGGGAAATCGTGATTAGCAGTAATGCTATGCTAATAGATATTTTCATATTCTAATCCTTTATAACTTTATGTTTTTAGCAATATCTTTTTTGATTTCCCATTTTAGAGGGTTCTGCTCGATGTATTTTCTGATATTGTACAATTCTCTTTCATTACGGATGACACGGTCATAAAATTTTAGCTGCCATGATAAATCATTACGATCATTTTTATTTCACCGTTGTTTAACTGCTCGTTTGAAGTTCAGCTTTCCTCATTACCCAAATCACGGAAACAAGGTTTGCTGTCACTAAACCAATAAACGATAGACCGAATAATTCAAGTATGTTCATAATTACGCTGAATTGTTTTGATAAATATTCAAAATGAGTGAGTTAGTTGATCATTCAAGGTTGAATTCATTTTTCATTTCGCTTAGAACCGTGGAATCAATCCATGAGTAAAACTGCTTAACCTCAATACTATTCAAACCAAATTTTCTCCACACCTTCAATTTAGAATTTGTTTCTGTAAGAACTTTGACTTCAATTGGAATTAATTTTTGACGTATTCCCGTATTTTCTTTATTCATGAGCGCAGCAAGATTCAATTAGTTTTCTCTTGCATCATTCTGTAAAGAAAAAACTTTAGTTTTCAATTTAAGTGCAGCGTCACATAGTGGGGCGTTACCCGATTCTTCTGCCAGCATAATTTAAAGAAGCGTACCATCATCAAGCAGCCAAACTAGAATAACAACAGAAGTAGGCGGAAATCCGAGAATAGTCCACATCGTAGTTAAATTAGCCGATTCGTTTTCTTTAATACCCTGAATAACTACAGCAGCAGAAGTAGAGTACCTAGGAATGTAATCCGGGAAGAACACATAATCATCTTCTTGTTTATTCCTGGGCAATGATTTAGTTAAATCAGTATTTGTAAATGAATGAATTAAACATCTTGGTACATCATTTGTCAAAAACTCGAAAGAGATTTTCCCATTTTTATACTTGCTTGCTAAAATATCCAATGCTATAGTATAGCGTATATAACCATAACCTTTATTTTCTTCTCCCGAAAAAGAATAATTCGTTCTGATTAGATAGCCTCTTGGTGCAGTCTCCGGATCGTTTGCATCGAATTTTTGGAAATTATAATTATCAGTTTCATAATAAGCTGCACCGCCACCGGCATCGATCACTCCAAAGTTTGCCTCAACTCCGAGGGGCTTTGGTAACTCAATAAGCATTTGCTCAAAATCTTCCAATGTTGCAAAACTTTCCAACGCCATCTTCATAAGTATTCCCTCACGATCAGATAGCTTGGTGGTATCGTCCCGCTTTAGGTTATACGATGCCGAATTCATAATGCCGAATCTGGCGTTATTAAATCCACACCAAACGTTTTGATTTTCTTTATCGTTTGAATTTACCAAACCAATAAAGCGGTACTTACCTTCTGAGAAATAAACTAATTTGTTTTGAAGAACATCCGCATCTCGATTTTTCAGCAACATAGGCCTGCTGTCATCTGTTGCTTTACCAGAGATAACCGCAGTTGTGCATGGCCAACGGGAAACCGTAAAAAGTAAAAAAAATTAAAGTGATATATAATTTTTTCATAAGATTGAATTTCCTTAAAAACTTAAGTTTGTTGGTCATTAAAATTCTTTGTCAAAGAGAATCATTCAATTTCCGGCTCTTCGATCTTCTTTATATAACCATCTTTTTTCAGATTATCATAAGACCTGTAAACAGTAATGGTAACTGAAATAGATTCGCTGAATCCAGTTGATTCTATTTTTACACCGCCCACTTCTTTTTGAAGTTTCACACTAGAATAAAGCTTATCATTAGCTATAAGATCATTTTCAATTTTGATTTTCTTTCCGGGAATGTTTGATAAAGCCCAATAAATACCTTTTTTCGCATTTACTAATGCGGGTGAGATATCATCGTCAATTTTTGTCTGAGCGTTACCTGCGTAAAAGAAAAACAGTACCAAAGCAAATGTTAAAATAAATTTCATAATTCCTCCTGCGATATAAAAAGAAACTGTAGAATTTTTTTGTTAAAGTTAACAAGTTTATGTTTGAAGACAAGTAAAATTTTGTAAAAATTAATGAACCATTAAAAATGAAAAAAATAATCACTATGGTTTTAACCCTCATAGTTTCCCAATTCTGCCTAACGCAAGACGAGAGAGAAGTTGGATTTAATATGATTGCTGATAGAATGCGCTTTCCAGAAGGGCCAGCTTGGGATGGGAAGGGAAATCTTTACGTATCAAGCTGTTATGGCGGGTACATTCTAAAAATATCTTCCAATGGTTCCTTAAAGCTTATCGATTCGGCAGCTTCTCAAAATATGAAACAAACTAACGGATTAACCGTATATAAAGATGAAAATGTTTATGCTTGTGATTATGGACTTGGTGCGATATTAAAAATTTCTCCGGATGGAAAATCAGAGATATTTATTAATGGTTATGAAGGAAAAAAATTCAATCGGCCAAATGATCTGGCATTTGATGAACAGGGAAATCTTTACTTCACTGATCCAAAATCCCATGGCAAGGATGAATTAGATGGACGAATATTTAAAGTAGATATTAAGTCGAAAGTGATTACCCTGCTTGCAGACAGATTAGCATTCCCAAATGGAATTGCTTTTTCTCCCAATGGTAAAAAATTATTTGTGTGTGAATCAGCCAAGAATAGGATATTAACTTTCAGAGTAAATGATAATGGCACTTTATCAGATAAAACTATTTTTGCAGAATTGCCTGGCGGTGATCCTGATGGCTTGGCTTTTGACGCTGAAGGTAACTTATATGTTGCGCATTTCGGTGGAAATGCAATTTATGTTCTCTCTCCAAACGGAGAAATCAAGGAAAAAATAATCACTCCCGGAAAAAATCCGAGTAATCTCGAATTCGGTGGTGAAGATATGAAAACTTTATTCATAACAGAGGATGAAACAAATTCAGTTTATTCTCTTCAAGTAGAAATTCCCGGGCTTAAATTATTTTCTTCTCCTTCAAATAAATAATTCACCTTACGCAAAATTATGAGATAAAAACCCGGTTTCTTTCAAATATATCACAGCTTAAAAAAACTAGGTTTGTTTTAGAACTTTAAGCAGTTTGGCTTTATATGTGTTACTTATACTGCATAATCACCTTCTTCTTAAAATTGATATTCTGTATTATTGACCCACATCTTAATAACAAAAAGATATAATCTGATGACTTTAAAACTTACAAAGCTGCAAAATTTTCACGGACGAAAAGGTCCTTTACTACTAATTATCATGGATGGAGTTGGCATTGGCAAAAAGTATGACGGTAATGCTGTTTATAAAGCAAAGACTCCTGTACTGGATAAATTATTTCAATCAAAGCTTTATACACAATTAAAAGCACATGGACCGGCTGTCGGTTTGCCATCGGAAGATGATATGGGAAATAGTGAGGTCGGGCACAATGCAATTGGCGCAGGTAGAGTTTTTGCTCAAGGTGCAAAGCTTGTAAACAGATCTATTAAGTCTGGAGAAATCTTCAAATCCGAAATATGGAAGAACGTAACAGAACGCGGAAAGAAAAATGGAACGGTTCATTTTATCGGTCTTTTATCAGATGGAAATGTTCATTCGCATATTGATCAGTTGTTCGCTATGATTGATCAATGTAAACAAGAAGAAATTCCGAAAGTAAGACTTCATATTCTGCTTGATGGTCGAGATGTTCCAGGAAAATCGGCACTAATATATTTAAGGATGACCGAAGAATTATTAACTAAGATTAATTCTGAATCAAAATTCGATTATAAAATTGCTTCAGGCGGCGGGAGAATGAAAGTTACAATGGATAGATACAATGCTGATTGGGACATCGTCAAAAAAGGATGGGATGCTCATGTTCTCGGAGTTGGCAGAAAATTCAAATCTTCTATTCAAGCTGTTGAAACTTTTTACTCCGAAGACAAAAAAATGATTGATCAGTACCTCGATTCCTTTGTCATCGTTGATGATTCCGATAAACCTGTTGGAAAAATTCAAGATGGCGATAGTGTTGTGTTCTTCAATTTTAGAGGCGACCGTGCTATTGAACTATCACGTGCATTTGAAGAAAAAGATTTTAAGTTTTTTGATCGAGTTAGTATTCCCTATATTTATTACGCAGGCATGATGCAGTACGACGGCGACTTGCTCATTCCCAAAAACTATCTTGTTATTCCTCCTTCAATTGATAGAACCATCAGCGAATATCTGTGCAATGAAAAAGTAACTTCATTTGCCATTTCAGAAACTCAGAAGTACGGACACGTAACTTATTTTTGGAACGGAAACAGATCCGGTTATATCGATCGATCCCTTGAAACTTATTTTGAAATTCCTTCCGACAGAATTGAATTTGACAAAGCTCCAAGAATGAAAGCTTACGAAATTGCTGAAAAAGCTATCGAGCTATTAAAAACCGGGAAGTACAGATTTGGAAGAATAAATTTCCCAAATGGCGATATGGTGGGACACACAGGAAATCTTGAAGCGGCAATAATTGCAGTCGAATCAGTTGACGAATGTGTTGGAAAATTACTGAAAGTGATTGAAGAACTTAATGGAATAGCAATTATAACTGCAGATCATGGCAACTCTGATGAAATGTATACCGAAAAAGACGGAGTGAAAACTCCAAAGACCGCACACACTTTGAATCCGGTTCCATTTGTAATTTACGATCCACAGTATAACGAAGAGTATCAGATGGCAGAAGTAAAAAATCCCGGCTTAAGCAATATGGCTGCAACAATTCTTAATCTTCTTGGCTATGAGAAGGTTGAAGATTATGATGAGAGCTTAATAAATTTTACCAAATGAAGCAGTCGCTTTAGTTTCATCTTTAGGCTTAAATATTTGCTCAATTTTCAGAAGGAGTTGGTGAAACTTCACTTATGCATTCGATTCCGCTCATCATTCCTATTAGCCGTCTATAATAAAAATTCAACCAATCAGGGCAGCAAAACATATTTTACGGTGTGAAAATTATATTTAACTTATTTTAAAAATATTTTCAGATCAGTCTGAATTTTAAAGATGCCAAATAATTTCTATTTAAATAGAATAAATCCCTCACGAGTTCTTGATTCCAACTCCAAACAAGAAAAGTGGAGCGAGAAGAAACGATATTGGGTTAGTCAAATATTCGGTTGGGCTTTTTTTACCATAATCAATTTAATTATTCTCGCTGCGCTGGGACGATTTACATGGCAAAACTTAGCTGTTTTTCTGGTGATTTTCTTTTCAGGTTTAATTCTAACTCATCAGTTCAGGCATTACATAAAAAAGTATAATTGGATATCCTTACCAATAAAAAAATTGCTTTTTCGTGCGCTGCTTGCTTGCTTAATTATTGGAACTATCATTTATGCTTTGGCTTTTAGTTCAGATTATGCGCTCGGTCAATTCAAATCTGAAGAATTTAAGGCTGCTTCTCCGTTAGTGGGAATAATAAATCTCAGCGGTGTGATTGCTATCTGGTCGTTGATTTATTTTTCATTTCATTATTTCCAAAATTATAAGCGTGCGGAAATTGAATCTTACATTTGGGAAGCAGCAGTTAAAGATTTTGAGCTGAAGACATTAAAATCCCAGCTAAATCCTCACTTTATGTTTAATGCCTTGAACAGCATTCGCGCTTTGATTGACGAAGATCCGAAAAGTGCGCAGACTGCTGTAACAAAACTATCGAACATACTTCGTTATTCACTAAAGATTGAAAGAAATGAAACGGTTGCACTAGATGAAGAAATGCAAACTGTTGCGGATTATCTTGCACTGGAAGCAATTAGATTAGAAGAAAGAATTAAGTACAAAATCCTTGTAGATCCAAAATCATATAAAATTGAAATCCCCCCAATGATGATCCAAACCTTAGTTGAAAATGGAATCAAGCATGGTATTGCAAAGCGAACTAATGGAGGAGAAATTTTTATCACAACTAAATTAGAAAATTCAAATTTGTATATTGACATTAGAAACAGCGGACAAATTGAGGAGGATTTGCTTAGGCAATCAAACGGGTTTGGAATAAGCAATACAAAGCAGCGCTTAAATTTAATTTATGGTGATTCCGCAAAATTTGAAATTAAAAACAATGCAGATGATTCTGTTTCTGCACAAATAACTATTCCAATAGGAGGTTATATTAAATGAAAGCTTTAATAGTAGATGATGAAAGATTAGCAAGAGTTGAGCTTCGCAGATTACTAGCTCCATTCAAAGAAATAAAAATTGTTGGTGAAGCTGTAAATGCAGAAGATGCATTGAATAAAATTACCGAGCTTCGTCCCGAAATTATTTTTCTCGATATTCAAATGCCGGGCAAGAATGGGTTTCAACTTCTTGAGGAACTTGACAGTGTTCCGATTGTTGTTTTTACCACTGCCTATGATGAGTACGCTCTAAAAGCTTTTGAGTACAATGCTTTAGATTATCTTCTCAAACCTATTGAGCCGAAGAGACTGGAAGACTCAATAAAAAAAATTCTTGAGAAGAAAGCGAAAGAAAAAGCGATTCAAACAGAACATGAAACACTAAGCGAGGATGACCAGGTTTTTGTGAAAGATGGTGAAAGATGCTGGTTTGTTAAGCTCGCTAACATTAAACTTTTTGAATCTGAGGGAAACTATGTTCGCTTGTACTTCGATGAAAACAAACCATTGATTTTGAGAACGCTTAATTATCTTGATGAACGACTTGATGGCAAAACTTTCTTCAGGGCAAACAGAAAGCATATAATAAATTTAAAATGGGTTGAAGGAATTGATCCATGGCTTAACGGTGGTCTGTTGGTAAGATTAAAAGGCGGAAATAAAATTGAGGTGTCGCGTCGTCAAGCAGTCAAATTCAAAGATATTATGAGCTTATGAATTTTACATATTGATCAGCTCTTAATCCCTCATTTTGTTTTCACGGCACGAGGGATTCTTATTCTCTACTCTTCTAATCCACCATGGGCAGTCACGTCTTAATCCTCATCTTCATCTTAATCTTCTTGACGTACAGATCTTCATCCTAATCCTTATCTTTATCTTCATCTTAATCTCCTCCTCCACAAATCATAAAATAGCAAACCATAAAAAGGCACATACTCAATTATCCAAACAATAGGATATTCCTTCCATTTCTCTGCAAGTGGAGTAATGTTGGAAAAATTAATTGTGAAGAATAAACTTAGGAGTGAAAAGAATCCTGTGAATACATTCAATGAAGCTATCCAACCCAAATACCAAGGATAAAGAGTTGTAGAAAAAATTATTATAGTAAGAAATACGGCAAACACACCGTTTACAAAATTTTTATATCTGAACGAGATTATGAGCACTGAAAGTGAAAGCAGAATGCCGCAAATCGTCCTGGCAATATCTCCCCCGGAAAGAATTATTTTGAAAAGATTATAAACTGAACCGTTAAATTCCCAATGATTAAGATATCTGAACAAGCCTGCAAATACATCAAGATTACCTGAAATAAAGGGTGCATAAAAAATCAGGCAGGTAATAGTGAACACAATATAAAATATTAATGCTTTTTTGATTCCCAACTTTTTTATTATCAAAGGAAGAATTAATAATGCTAAGAGTTTAGTCAAGAAGGCTAACGCCAGCATTATTGAAGATAAACTTATTTTATTCTTCTCAAAATAATAGAGGAATACCACAAGAAACGTAATGCCAATTGGGTCGAGATGGGCATTTACAAAATATTCCATTATTGGAAGCGGAAGCCAGGCATAAAGCAGAATTAATTTTGAATCTCTTCCTTTTAATAATAATAGCTTTAAAAGAAAAATTAGAGTTATAAACTCGAAGATGAGATAAATCACTTTTAGAAAAACGATACTATTGCCTGCAATTAAATAATTTACGGCAAATACAATTTGCGTTAACGGTGGATAAATTGCCGGCATATTCTTGAATGTTACCTTTTCATAATTAGCATTGCGAAGATGAATAAGACTTGTATCATTTGGCGGAGTTGTGTAGGGATTGTACCCATCGACAAGAACTTTCCCCTCCCATAAATACCTGTGAACGTCGTCCGAGGTCGTATATGATGTTGGGAGTAACGTAAGTCTGAATATTATTCCAAAGGCAATAATTAAAAGCGGGACTTTAAGCTTACCTATTTCAGAAGCATTATTACTAAAAATTGTGGCGAGTATTTTTTTCGAGAAACTTGAAGTGGTTTGAGAATTAGCTTTAGTTTCCGCATCTGTAAATTTTTTAGAGATTAAAAAGTATGCAAAAAAGAAAAGGACAAATGATTCAAAATAGATAAACATGTAGAGCGGAATATTTCTATCTTCGTTAAAGAAAACAAATAAGAGATAAAATATTTCCGTTAATATTCCGCAGCCAAGAAGCAGGACGAATGAATTTTTTTTTAGATTCACTTTAGCAGCTAAAATTAATTAAATATTTCCCACGCTACACCAAATCGAATGTTCCTCTCAAGCATCGGATAATAAGGAGTGGTGTAATACATCCAATCAAATAAATTTTCCCAGGTAAAATAAACGATTGCGACCTTTTGGATTTGTGCCGACATCGTGAAATCGACTGTTATCCAGGATTCAACATCCGCACTAGAAGTTCCCAAGTAAGGAATACTAAAAATTCTTAGATTTTGTCTGCCGATATAATTGGCAACGAATCCCGCCTTCAAATCTAGATTATTGCTGAACAAAGTATCTTTGAAATAAATACCCACATTAAATTTTGTTTCGGGTATGTTCATAAATTCAACCAGAGAATTTTTTCCAACAAAATATTGCGACAGCCTTCCTTCCAATAGCATCTTCCAAACTGAATACGATACATCAACACCAGCGCCCCACAGATTAGCTGCAGAAGTTTTTTTGTTGAATAGGTCAATAGTGAAATTACCATTTTCATCTTTGTAACCTAACCTTAGCTCAAGAGCATTTATTTTTTCTCCGATGAAATAATCATTATCAAACTGTGAGTAGCCAAGATATAAATTAAAGCTTTCATTTAAATAGACTGCTAAATCTGCACCGAAGCCTGTATACTTTTGCTTAGTTTCGATGCCGGATACGGAATTTTTTTGTAAGATATTTGCGTACTTATAATAAACTGATGGCACAACCGCACTATCGAACAAAGTAACCGATAGCAAAGGCGAGATAAATAATGATTTATAATCTAAAGGAGAATTATCCAGTAGATACCCTGCATCTAATGAATCGCTTGATGTAAATGCTGGTTTGTGCTTTAACGATTGATATCCGCTTTGAAGAAATATGTGTAAGGGATCAAAAGTAAATCTTTGATCTAACAATGCGCCTAATATTTTATCCTTAGATGTACTTTTGGATTTTACCAATGTATCAGCCGCATTATACTCATTTTGATGAAACTTATAGTAGAAATTTAAAGTGGTATAAGAATTCTCAAAAGCTTTTGCAAGAACTTTTAATCCAAAATTATGCTGCTTCGAATCGAGAGAGTTGTTTTCAAAATATACCGGTGCACGAGTTTCATTGAATAATAATGAATTAATATTGGGAGTTATTTGTAAAATTCTATCAACATTTACTCCGCCATTTATTCCCGTAATTGATTTGGAAAAGTAATAACTCCCAAATACGTTAAGATAATTTGATAAATTATAACGCAGTCTGGTTTTAATCTGCCATATAGAGAATTCGGTATTCTTAAAACTATTATCAACTTTACGATTCGTTACATCGACTGAAGCATTTAAATCCTTAAACAAATACATATTAAATATTCCATCAATAAAAGCTTCCCCAAATGCTCCTTCGTAATATTTTATGCGTGAATAAGGTTTGAGAGAATTAATATCCTTGCTTATAAAATTCACTGATACCGGGTTTGTCGTGAAACCGTATAAAAATCCTCTTGGCAAAGGAATAATCTCAATGGAATCAATGTCTTCGCTTTGGATATGATTGAAATCCAAAGGGTAGAATAGAGCATTTGAAACAGGCACTCCATCAGTAAAATAATTAGTTGAGGTTGAACCTTCGGCATATAAATAAATATCATTTGGTTGTCCCACAAAACCATATGAGCGCTCAAAGCTAAATGGAAAAACTATAAAGAGATCTCCGGTATATCTGTAATCATTTCTTAAAATATCTGTTTCGCCGATGAATGTACTTTGATATGAGAATGGTTTATGATAAAGATACGATCGGACTTCTTCTGACGAGATAACAAGGGGCTCAATTATGTTTCCTATTGAATCGGCAGCATGGGCTGTCGATGAATCAGTAACATAATTAACTACCTCAGTATAAACCGAATCGGACTCATATCCTAGCGAATCAACTATTGATACTGCAGAGGAATCATTAATGTAGTTAGTCTTATCAGTAATAATTGAATCCTCAATTTGGGCAATCAGAGCCGCAGGAATAAAACTGAACAAGAAAAGTATCGTCTTAAGAAGCATTGGTTAGAAAAATATTCTGCATAGAAATTATTAAATGAAAATAATCAATTAAGGATTAAGCATCAAAAAAATATTTTCAACGATATAGAATTTTGTACTAGTGCTTTCTGAATTTAACATGTATATGTGGTCCGGTTTATTCAATAATCACTAACCTTTTTTGAGGCTTATAAATCAATGGTGAAAATAATATTTATTTAAAATAATTATTTCCTTTAATCAAAAATATATTTAATTTCACCAATGAAATAACATATCATAATTAATTAGAGAGGCAGTATTATGGCAGCACTAAAACCAATGACCAAAAACCAGGTTCTTGATCACATGGCAAAGAAGACAAAAGTCACCAAAAAATTTGCCGGTGAGTTCATTGATGAATTTATCAAGCTATCCTACAAGGAAGCAAAGAAATCCTTTGTTGTTCCCGGGCTTGGTAAATTAGTGGTAGTTAACAGAAAAGCAAGAATGGGAAGAAATCCCGCCACTGGACAGACTATGCAAATTCCTGCAAAGAGAGTTTTGAAATTCAGAATTGCAAAAGCTGCAAAGGATGCAGTTTTATAGCAGACCATTAATTTGTCTATAAGAACAGTAAGCCCGTTAAGTAAATTAACGGGCTTTTTAATTTTGTTAAATCCTATTCATACAAAACAAAGTATTTTAAGCCAGAATTAAAGCGGTTTTAGGACTTCCTTTTATTTTTATTTCTAATTTTTCTTTTTCACTGAAAAGATTATTTATTTCTTCAATGAATCAATCTACTTTTATACACTCTGAAAAATAATTTATGTTGTTTTCCCTTACGGCTTCCGCAAAATTATTTTCAGTCAATTTAATTTCTCAATGATAAAAACTGCTAGGAGATTTAGATGATAATCCGAAGGATCTTTTCCCTTTCATTTTCACTTATCTTATTATTACAGATTTCTGAAATTCAAGCTCAATCCACTCAAGCAATGTATTATCTCAATTACCCGCACTCTGTTTATTCGCTTGGAATGGGTGAGCAAACAGTTGCATTGCGAACCAGTGAAGATGCACTCACTTACAATCCGGCAAATTTAGTTTTTGTTAAGAAACCAACAGTTTCGTTTTTCCATCAGCCATTTCAGATGGCTTCATATCTTTGGGGAATGCGATTTCCTTTAAATAGCTTCGTGTCGTTCTTTAATGTTAAAAATATTGGTTCATTCGGAATTGAATATATCGATTGTGATTGGGGTGAAGTAAAAAGTTATTACTTTGATGGTTTCAGAATGGTGGAAAGTAATCAGCACATTTATGATAGAACTTTTTCAATTGGATATGCCAGAATTTTTTCTGACAACTTTTCCGCTGGAATTCAATTAAGATATGCAAAATCAAGCTTGGGCTATTTCACCACACCAGCAGCTACTAAAAAGGTTTTCTTATCTGCTGGTTTGAATTACTCTCCACAAATTTTGGATAATAAATTTAACATTGGATTTTCACTAACAAACTTTGGAACAACTGTTTGGTATGAAGATGAAAATCAAGCAGATGCTCCTCCTTCTAAACTAAACCTCGGGTTGGGATTTCTTCCTATAGAAAATGATTTCTTTTCATTGCAAACACAGCTTGCAATTTCTAAACCATTCGATCGAGGACCAATGCAGAATGGAAAAATTCAAGAAGCCGAATCTTCATTCAAAACTTTGTTTACTGATTGGGATGATTTTCCCAATGATGCTATTCTTCATACCGGAATCGCTTTCAACTGGAAGCCAATAGATTTATGCAATGGCTTTGCATTCTTCCAAGAATTCTATCTGGGAAATTATTCCGTCGGAATTAAAACCGGGTTGAACAACTTTTATACTCACGGCGGAAAAATTGGGATTGAGTTTGATGGATTACAGTTCACCGTAGGCTACGCCGGCAGATGGCATAATGTTCATTACGCGAATTATCTTCAATGGATATTTCCTTATGAAACCGTGCAATTTACATTTGGAATGAATGAGGATATTTTGTTTGGGGCTGAAAAACAATTAGTTAAGAATCCGAAGCCAAAAAATATAATTCTTTCAATCGGAGTCGGTAAATCATTTCGTGTTGGAAAATTGAATGAGAGACAATATCCGGGTTTAATAGGTGTGACTGAGGGCTTTAACAATGGAAATGTTTTCTTTATTGAGGGTGCATTTTATATTAACGAACAGAACGCTATAGTTTCAAATGTATTTTATAATCCAACTTATCACTCAATAAAATATCAAGGGAATGAACTTTTTGATTCGAAAGTTGAAACAATATCCTTTGCATCTTCATACAGATACCATCCGCTTGAAATGTTTCTGCCTTTATATCTTCAAGGCGGATTAGCAATTGTTCGTTTAAATCCAACCTTAAGCACTTTATATCCAAAGTACGATTACAAAACTTCTCTGTTATTTTCCATTGGTGGAAATGTTGAGGTTTATGAAGAAATATTTTTAAGTCCATTCTGCAATTACAATCTATTGCTCAGCAAAGATGGAGATACAGCACCAGGACTCGGAGGTTTTAATCAATTTGATTTAGGTTTGAAAGTGGGTTATAAATTTTAACTTTGAATGAAATAACTTAAGCTGGTTTTCTAAGTATGAATTTAACACTCAAATCCATTAAAAAAATAATTGTGGCTGTTATCGGGTTTACAATTCTCTGCATTGGTATTTTTATGATTGTACTTCCAGGACCGGCATTTATTGCAATTCCAGTTGGCCTTGCAATCCTCGCCACAGAATTTGTTTGGGCAAAAAAGCTGCTGGATAAGGTGAAGCAAAAAATCTTGGGACAAAAGAAAAAGTAAAATTACAAGTGAGGCTCACCTTAAAGGTGAATCCCACCTGAGTTTGCATTACTTTTTTAACTCTGGAATCCGCCCCGGTGTCCAGGGAATGTTTAATCTTTCTAGCTCATCTTGAATTGATTTCAATTCATAATCATTTATTTGTTTTAACTTTTCAATGACAGGCTGAATTTCCTCAAACAAAACATCATAAGCCACTTTTTGGTTCTTCGTTACATTGGATGTTGATGAGTATTGAGTATAGATCATCGTCTCCAATCTGTAGATCAGAGGCACTTCTGCAGGAGGAATTTCCTCTCGACTTGCAGGCGGCTGTGTACCATTGAACTTAAATAATATGTCTGAAAGATCTTTTGCAACCACATTGGCTCTACTCAATAATTCGTATGGTGCCGATGAATAATTATTTATCGCTTGACGAATAAAATCCGTTCTCCTCAATAATTCATCAGCAGATTTTTGTGAACCCATAACAGTTTTTGCAAGCTGCGATGCCTTCTTCTGAAACTCAACCACTTCATTTCTATTCTCAGCAGGTAAAGTTGTGTTATTTAGAACAACAGCATTGAAATCAAGGGGACCAAATAGTTGTTTCTCTTCACCACGAATAACTATAGACATTGAAACCGAATACTTCCCCGGCATTGCAAGCAATCCGCTTCCACTTTTTTCGGTTGGTTCGAATTTGTTGTCCTTAAGATTTACCGGAGAATGACTTTCATATTTAAGATCCCAAACAACTCGGTTTATTCCCGTACTTGCCGAAGTATTAATTTTTCTAACAACATTTCCTTCGTCATCTAAAACTTTAAAGATTAGATATGGAGCTTTTTCTTCTGCTTCCATTCTTAGCTCTTCAACAGTTGACTGAGGAATAAATTCGTCTTTCTTGAATAACTCTTTCTCTTTTTCTTTTCTTGTTTCCTTCAAAGTCTTTGGAACTTCTTTCAAGTAGTGGATGAATATTGCTCCAAAATCAGGATTCGGTGCTCTGAAGTAAGCAGCGCCCTGTCCGTACCTGCCACTTTTTTGGATGTACATCAAAGCATCCGTCACAGGGAAAATGAATGCTTCCTTGTTTAAGAATTCTTTATCAACCATTCGCAAAGGTGAGTAGTCATCGAGAATGTAAAAACCTCGCCCGAATGTTGCGAGTACCAAATCCTTTTCTCCTTCCTGAATTACAATGTCCGGCACTTTGATGGTCGGTATTCCCGATTTCAATTGAATCCATTTCTTACCGCTATCCACAGTAAAAAATATTCCCCATTCGGTTCCAACAAAAAGAAGATTCGGTTTCACTGGATCTTCAACAATGGTGTTCACAGCACCGTTTTCAGGAAGATTGCCTGCGATTGATTCCCAACTTTTTCCTTTGTTTGTGCTCTTCAAAACATACGGTTTGAAATCATCTCTCTTGTGATTATTAAAAACTGCATACACAACATTTTCATTGTATCGTGAAGGAAGAATATCGCTTACAAATGTGTATTCGGGAACACCGGGAAACTCTTCTATCTTCCTCCAGGTTTTTGCATCTTCAGTTACTTGAATCAATCCGTCATCTGTTCCAGCAAACAAAAGATTTTCTTTAACTGGAGATTCGGCAAGTGAGACAATCAATCCAAATTGCGAAGTGCTTACATTCTTTTCAACAGCATCAATGCTCCAATACTTATCCATAACTTTTAAAGAGTTTCTGTCAAGTTTTCTTGTTAAGTCATCGCTGATTAGCTGCCATGAATCTCCTCTGTCATCGCTTCTAAATACTTTTTCTGCAGCGCAATATAAATGAGTCGGTGAGTGCGGACTAATGAAGAAAGGTGCATCCCAATACCATTTGTATGTCTTCTCTCCTTTTGTTGGTTCGGGACGAATATCGAGAATCTCTCCGCTTTGCTTATCGTATCTTACCATTCCGCCATACTGCGATTCAGCATAAACAATGTTTGGATTCGTTGGATCAATCGCAGTCCAAAAACCATCACCACCATTTGTCATAAACCAATCAGAATTAATTATACCGTCAGCACTGATTGTGCGAGACGGTCCGCCCATGCTTTGGTTATCTTGTGTTCCTCCATAAACATTGTAGAATGGCAAATCGTTATCGACATTAACACGATAGAATTGTGTGATTGGCAAATTAGCTTTGAACAGCCAGTTACTTCCACCATCAAAAGTTTCATAAATTCCTCCATCACCGCCGATTAAAAAATGCTGGGGATCATTTGGTTCAATCCACATTGCATGGTCATCAACGTGACGATTGCTTTGCCCAATATCTTTCCAGGTTTTCCCGCCATCTAATGTAACTTTTGAAACAACATCCATCAGATAAACTTTATCAGCATTTTTAGGATCGCAGTAAATTTCGTTGAAATATTGTCCTTTAGAATGCGTATCGCTCATCTTTTCCCATGAGGCACCGCGATTAGTTGAGCGGAAAAATCCACCCTGTTTTTCGGCAGCTTCAACACTTAAATAAATTACATCCGGATTTGCAAGAGAGATCGCAATTCCCATTCCTCCCAAATCAACGCTTGGCAAACCTTTCATAATTTTTTCCCACGAGGCTCCGGCATCGGTTGATTTATAAACAGCAGTCTCGGGTCCACCGCCAATTTTTGTGAATACGTGTCTTCTTCTTTGTTCGGATGTTGCAAATAAAATATCAGGATTCCGGGGATCATAAATTATATTGTTAACTCCTGTATTCTCACTAATCTTTAGAATGTTGTTCCAGGTGTTTCCACCATCAGTTGATTTGTACAAACCTCTTTCACCGCCGGGACCCCAAACCGAACCTTCAGCAGCTACATAAACAACGTTTGAGTTGCGAGGGTCAATTACAATCTCACCTATTTGGCGAGACTCATTCAGTCCCATGTGTTTCCATGATTGGCCACCATCAACAGATTTATAAACTCCTGTTCCATACCCAAGTGCGCGTTGATGATTATTTTCTCCTGTTCCAAGCCAAACTACATAAGGATTATTTGGATCGAGTGTAACACACCCCATTGCATAAGCTTGAATTGTGTCTGCAATTGGTGTCCATGTAGTTCCGGAGTTTGTTGTCTTCCACAATCCTCCGCTTGATACTGCAACGTAATATTCGCTGTAATTATTTGGATTAACTGCAAAATCAGATATACGACCAGAGTTCCAGGCGGGACCAATATTTCTGAATTTTAATCCATTGAATGTGCTGGTTTTCAGAAAATCTTTTTCATCTTCTTTTTTCTGTGCGTTAATCAGAATGAACGGAAGCAGAAGCAGAGTAATGATCGCCAATAATCGTTTCATAAAAACTCCTTAATATTTTTTATGGTAGAAAAAAAATCTTGTTTTAATTATAATTAAAATAACAAATTTGTTTGAATTGAATGTTAAGAATAACGAGAGTTAAGTATGTAAAACCTTCGTTAACAACTGTCCTGACAAAAATTTTCTCTTAGTGTGGCTTCGAGTCTTTGTGCCTTAGTGGCATATCATAGTTTAATTATTATGAGTAAATTTATTGCCACTAAGACTCTAAGACACAAAGTTTTTCAAAATAGTGTTCAACTAAAAAAGACAGGAGTTTTACAATTTCTTGATACTTCTTGTAAGCCTAAAAATGGTATGAAGATGATGCGCTTCATGAAGCAGAAAAAACTCAGTCCATTCGATAACATTCATCTTACCAAATTTTGCATGACTGCCTGTTCGCTTCAATTGCTCATCAGTTAAATTAGAAATGAGGTCAACGAGTTCCATTCTCATAGTATTCAGATGTGAAATTAATTCTTCTATGGACATCGCAAGGAAGTCGGGGAACTCAGAATCATCTTCCGGAATGTATGCTGGAAAAGATGGATTATCTTCATCCAATATTTTTTGAGTTCTTGCAACTACTCTTGGCTGATAACAAGTGAGATGTGCAATATTTTCATGAACGGACCATTTTTCTGGAATCGGACGAAACTTTAATTCTGATTTGCTTAGTCCCGAAATTAAAATTCCGACAACCTCGTGCTGAGTTTTAAGACGATCTAGAGTTGGTCTTGGTAAAGGCATAATTATAATTTCTCCTTGACTTTAATTGTCACTTCGAATCTGATTTGCTTGAGCTAGCGAACAGTCAAATCGGGTGAGAAGTCTTTTTATTAGATGATATTTCTCCCCCGATGAGCTGACCCAAACTAATTGAAATCGGGGTCGAAATGACCGACTCGCTAATCAGCAAACTTCTTCAGCAAATCCCCCACTGCATCCTTATGAACCATAAAATCAACCATCTTCAACTTCACATAATCTTCTGTATAAAAGTAATATCCTTTATCGCCAACATTAAACGAACCTGAACCAGAATCTTTGATCAAGAACCAATCTTTACCATCTTTGTTCATATAACCAACCAAGTGAATTCCATGATCATCGCCAGTTGTACCGTTGCTAAACCGGAACTGCCGTGCATTTTCATCAATGTATTCAGAGGGAATATCGAATGAAGGAACCAAAGCAACTTTAAAGTGAGAATCAATGCCAGATTCAGAAACATCGCCGCCGACTGCCAATGTATAACCTTTACGAATAGCATTTTTGATTAAGCTCATATATTCATCGAGCGGAATGTTGTAATAGCTGCTATCCTTCCACCAATTGTCAGGAACATCATACATCATTTTTTTGTAGTAAGGTCCTTGCATCAATGAAATTACATCCACATAATCATTTAAGTTTAATGCTACAACTTTAGTAAGGAATTCTTTGGGTGTGTATTCTTTTCCTTCATAAGTGAATTTTATTGGCGGTGTACCGAGATAATAATTTAAAATCGATTTAACAGTTGCAAGAACTTCTTCCTCATTCCATGCATTTCTTTCTTTTACAGATTCAAGATACTTAGTTATTTCTGCTATCAACTTACTGTGATTGTGGAATTTTTGTCCGGGCATTTTACTGGAATAGCTTTCTGCGGGAACGATTCCATACTCTTCCCAAATTCTTCTAACAGCGTTTGCTTCGGAACCTTCAGCTACGTACGAATTTCCTCTTTCTCTCACAAACCTTCGTACTTTTTCAACATACTCCCAGTAGGCGGTGTAAATTTCGGATAGCTTAACTTTCCGTTTATTGATCCGATAAATTTCCGACTCAAAAAAAGATGTAGTTGAAAAAGACCAACATGTTCCAGTATTCCCTTGCGATAAAGGATCGTTATGCCAATAATAGGTAAATTTATCAATTGATTCAGGAAGGTCGAGTCCAGTAAAATCAACTTTAAAGACTTTTTTCTTTTCTTCTTTTTTGTCAAAATAATCTTCAGATGCTTTTTTAATCTCATCATAGAATTCATTCTCATATACTCTCAAGTTTCCTTTATTCTTAGGTTGTTGAGGAAATAATTCGATACTGGTATGTGTTAAAAGAATTATTAACGAAAGACACAAAATATTTTTCATGATTTTATCCTTAATACTTAATTATAGCATTAATTACTATTGTAAAAATAAGCAGGATAGAAATAAATGGCACTAAAAATTCACTTGTGAAGGGGATTAATTTTTGATTGAATAACTCTACAAATTTTACAGCATCTATAAAAAACGAACTGACCCTAGAGTGATTAGATTTAAATACAATGTGAATAAATTGTATTTAAATAGGGATGAATTGTGTAATCTACTTTGTTATTATTTATTTTAATATTAGAGAAATAATTTCAATGACTACTTTTATAAGGATTGCTTGTTATGAAAAAATTTTGTTTAATATTCTACTGGATATCTTTGCCACTCCTAATCCAAGCTCAGACAATTCATCTTGTCGGTTCAAGTGACGATATTTGCATGAATCCCGCTTTTTCACCAGACGGCAAAAAATTAGCATATACAAAAGCTAATTATAAAGGTTTGTTGATATTCGATCTGGTTAGCAATTCAATAAAACAAATTACTGATGAGGACGCAGCGGGCTTTGCATTTAAGTGGTCCTCGGATTCTAAATCTATCTTATCACGAGTTTCAAAATATGATTATCTGAAGAGATACAATGCTGTAAAAATATTCGATGTTGAAAGCGGAAATTCTCTACCTCTCACTGATTATAAAACCATGATGCCATATTTACCAGATTGGTCAAATGGTGATTCGGAAGTATATCTTCCAACAAAAGAAGGAATTGAAGTGTACAGCACGGGAAAACAAAAGAATACAAAAATACAAAAATCGGAATTGGGTGGTTACGTTAAGAATGATAAAATAATTGTGCACGATTTTACGACTGGAAACGCACAGATCAACATACCGATTAAAAATGCTGACATAATCAATTTGATTATTTCACCCGACAAAAATAAAGTCGCATTCGAGATAATGGGAGGTAACATGTACTCGATGAATGCAGATGGAACTAACCTCACGAATCTCGGCAAAGGAAATAGACCGCGGTGGTCATACGATAGCAAAAAAATCATATACATGATCGCCGAGGACGATGGTCATACTTTCACTGAATCTGATATTTACAGTATAAATCCCGATGGTACTGAGAAGGTAAATTTAACCAATACCAAAGATTTGATAGAAATGAATCCATGCTTTTCGCCTGATGGAAAATCAATTGTTTATGATGTATTTGATGACGGATCAATTTATCTAATGAATTTAGAGTAAAGGTAAAAAGAAACATGAAAAAATTATTCACTGCAACGTTCATTATTATTTTATTATTATCATTACAAATTTTGAATACAGTATCATTTTCACAGCAAGTAACCGGACTATCCGGTTGGAACATTTATCTTGATCCCGGTCATAGTCGTAAAGAAAATATGGGTGTATACAATTATTCGGAAGCTGAGAAAAATTTACGAGTGGGATTAAACTTAAGGCAAATGCTTTTAGATTGGACAGATATCGACACGGTTTACATTTGCAGGACAGATGATATAGCACAAGTATCGCTTTCACAAAGAACCGATCAGGCTAATGCGTTAGCTGCCGCTCATTATCACTCAATTCACAGCAATGCGACAAGTGCACCGACAACCACTGCCAACAGCACTTTATTATTGTGGGGTCAATTAGGAATTGGAGGTCCCGAAAAATTCCCTAATGACGGTAAAAAAATGAGCGATATTATGGTTCCCCTGTTAACGGCAGGTATGAGAACAAATACAATCGGCTCTATTGGTGATAGAACTTTTTATGGTTCACCAGGAAGTGTTCCTTACCTGCATGTAAATCGTGAAACCACTATGGCTTCTGAATTAAGCGAAGCCGGATTTCATACCAACATAATTCAGAATCAATTGAACATGAATGCCGAATGGAAACGGCTTGAAGCTAAAACATTTTTTTGGTCAATATTGAAGTATCATAACATTGCTCGCCCCTTCGTTGGAACTGTAGCTGGCATTATTAAAGATCTTGAATCAGGATTAGCCATTAACGGAGCGGTCGTCTCATTAAACGGTCAGACTTACACAACAGATACTTGGCAATCATTATTTTACCAATATTCATCTGATCCCGAATTATTGCGAAACGGCTTATACTATTTTGAAGATGTACCTCCGGGAAACTTTCCTATGCAGGTCTCAACTCCAGGATATGAACCTCAGGAAGTTAATGTTACAATTGCAGATACATTTTTTACCTTTAGAGATGTAAATTTAATTTCAAGTGTACCGCCCACTATTATTTCGACTGTCCCAACCCCAAATGATAGTCTTTACCCTGGAGTTGAGAATGTAACAATTGTTTTCTCAAGATCTATGAATAAATCATCAGTTGAAACTAACTTTACAATTTCCCCTTCTGTAAATGTAACATTTACATGGTCTCCGGATAGTAAAACATTGAACGTAAATACATCAAATTTAGAATTTAATACACATTACGATATAACAATATTGGGCACTGCTGAAGACAAGTACTCGCATCTCTTTGATGGTGATGGGAATGGAATCGGAGGTGATTCGTATATATTTAGAATTAATACAAAAGTAAAAGATGTTACTGAGCCAATAATTGTCGATGTGTATCCGGCAGCGGGTTCAACTAATATAGAGCTTAAGCCGGTTATTAATATATCTTTTAGCGAACCCTTAAAAACATCTACAATTTCAAGCAGGTTCAGAATAATTAGAAATTCAAACCAAAGTAGCGTTAGCGGAACTCTGAGACATTATGTGGTAAATGGAAGAAGTGTACTTAACGCTTTCATTAGCAATACTCTTCTCGAGAATGAAGCTTATACCATTATACTATTGGCGGGAGTTGAAGATATTGCCGGAAATCCAATAACCACAGATCTAACTAATGAATTTACTACGGGCAGTTCGAATTATGTTTCACAAACTATTATAGATAATTTCGATGGCGGCATTTCAAGTTGGTGGCAGCCGACATCATCTGGAAGTACCTTTGGTGTGATTTCGGATTCAACAAAGATTTCATCGGTTAATACAATTATTAATCTCAACACCGGAAGCATAAAATCGATGATGCTGGAATACGCATACAATTTAAATGAAAGCGATTGGCTGATAAGAGAATATAGATCAGTTGCTTCGCCTTCCTTTGATGCAAATGCAATTCTTCAAGCATACATTTTGGGCGATGGTACTTTCAATAAACTCAGATTTGCAATCAAAGAAACCTCACTCAATACCTACGAAGTTAGTCCATGGATTGATATTGATTGGATAGGCTGGAAGCTTATTTCTTGGGATCTAAGGGAAGGTCAAACCGGCACGTGGTTGGGTAACGGGATTTTAGAGCCTCCTTTTATTTATGATAGTTTTCAATTCACACACAATCCGGGTAACAAACACTTTGGAACATTATATATTGATGATTTGAGAACTGCTATCTTTCAACCAACAGATATTAAGGATGAAACTATTATTAAACCAACTAAATATTCTTTAGAACAGAATTACCCCAATCCGTTTAATCCATCGACGACAATTCGATATCAAATTCCAAATGAAAGCTTAGTATCACTAAAAATATTTGACCTTTTAGGAAATGAAGTTGCTGTATTGATTGATAATGAATATCGAGCAGCCGGTACTTACAGTACAGAGTTCAGTACAGACGAAATAAATCTCAGCAGCGGAGTTTATTTTTATCAAATGCGAGCTGGTCAATTTACAGATACTAAAAAATTCTTGATTTTGAAGTAATGGATTCAAACTGCAGAAAAGATATTTAATATGAACAAAATGTTTAAGGCGTTAGTCGTAAAAGAAGACAACGGTAAATTTATAAGAAAAGTTACTGAGCGTAATATTGATGACCTGCCTGCTGGCAGTGTTTTAATCAGTGTAAAGTATTCTTCTCTTAATTATAAAGATGCATTGTCTGCGACCGGCAATAAAGGCGTAACCAGGAAATATTCCCACACTCCTGGAATTGATGCTGCCGGAATAGTGATTGAATCTTCATCAAATAAATTTAAAGTTAGTGATGAAGTATTAGTTACAGGTTATGATCTCGGAATGAATACTTCCGGCGGATTTGCTGAATACATTAGAATTCCATCTGACTGGGTCATTAAATTGCCGCTTGGATTATCTCTTAAAGAAAGCATGATTTACGGAACCGCAGGCTTTACAGCAGGGTTATCTCTTTACAAGCTTGAACAATGCTCTGAAAAAAAAATTAATGGGGAAGTTTTAGTAACCGGAGCAACAGGTGGAGTTGGTTCATTGGCTGTAGCAATTCTTGCAAAAAGCGGATATCAAGTTGTTGCATCAACCGGGAAGAAAGACAAAATAGAGTTTCTTAAAAAGATCGGAGCGAAAGAAATAATTGGTCGAGAAGAGATTGATGATAAATCCGGCAAAGCTCTTCTTAATAGAAGGTGGAAAGCCGCTGTTGATACTGTTGGCGGCAATATTCTTGCTACGGTAATTAAGCAAATGGATTACCGGAGTTCAGTAGCCTCATGCGGAAATATATATTCTCCGGAATTTCAAACTACAGTATTTCCTTTCATTCTTCGCGGAGTAAATTTGCTTGGAATAAATTCCGCAGAAACTCCTATGGATCTTAGACTGAAAATTTGGCAGAAGCTTGCAAACGAATGGAAGCCCGATTGTCTAAATGAAATTTACTCCGAATGTTCTCTTGAAGAGCTAAGTGATAAAATTGATTCGATATTACAAGGTCAAATTACTGGAAGAATAGTTGTAAAACTTTAAAGGATTTTCGGGGCTGACCAAAAAGTAATTTTCAATTTTAAAATCTGTGCAAATCCGTTAAAATCATTGTTATCAGTGTGCTATTTATTATATAATAATTACTTTTTGGACAGTCACCAAGGGTAAGGGCTTTTTTATTTAAAACAAGTTCCTTTAGCTGTCATCCATGGATGAACTTCATATCTTAACCTTCCTGCTTTTATTGCCGGATCGGTTTCGACTAATTCCATCACTTCTTTTTCCGATTCAACATCGAAAATAAAAATTCCCCGTAAGTCCTGATTGTCAAGAAACGGACCTGCAACAATGAGCTTACCTTCATCTGCGAGCCGTTGTATATTTTTCAAATGCTCTTCTTGAATTCTCATGGCTTCAACAGAATCTTGATTTCTGTTTGGACCTTTGTAGAGAAAAACCATTTGATATGTTTTCATTTCGTATTTTGGTTTTTCCTTGTCTTGGGCAAGAACATTCAAGAACAAGCAGGAATATAGAAACGTGAAAAGAAAAATGAATAACAATTTATCCATTACTAACTCCAATCATAAATAATATCTCATTATCGGTCTGGTTGGAGAACCTCTATGAACTTCCTTAAATCCAACCTTTCGGAATGCAGAAGCAAAGCAAGTCCAAGCAAATGCCGATGGTGTGTTTTTTGAATCGATTGGATAACCTTCAACAATCTTAGCTTTATTTTTCTTAGCATGAGTCAAAGCAGCTTCAAGAAGCTTTTCAGTTACTCCTTTTCTTCTATATTTCCTATCAACAAAAAAGCATACTACTGACCAAACTTTTTCATGGTCAATTCTCTTTAACACTCTTGAATTTTCAAGCAAAGCATAGGATTCTCTCGGTTCAATTGCACACCATCCAACCGGAGCGTCATTATCATAAGCTATAATTCCGGGTATCGTTCCAGAGCTTATAATTTTTTTGATCGCCTTTTTGTTGCCCGCGCCTTTTTGTATTTCATATTCCGATCTTTTCAATCTCCACCACATGCACCAGCATCCGCCGTATGCACCATTAGCTCCGAATAGTTTTTCAAAGTCCTTCCAGCGTTCAGGAGTTAATGGATAAAACTTCAGCACCAGATTTGAGGAATGTTTAGAGTTCAATTTCATAAACTGAATTAACCTATCTTATTTACTGAAGTTACGCAAAACAATAAAATTTCTTTGTTTTGTCATTCCGAATTTATTTCGGAATTTTCTTTTTAGTTAAATTTAAGATGCTGAAATGAATTCAGCATGACGTCTACATAACATCAGTTATTTAGGAAGCTTTCCAAACAACTTCCAAATCCAGCGATGAAATTTATGGAATGATTCTACCGGTTCCGTAAACATCATAATGCATTCGCCGCTCACTACGGATATATTATTTTCTTCACAGAAATTTATTGCTTCCTCAGAGCTTGATCCTTGCTGAAACCAAATTGATTTTACTCCAAGTTGATGAGCTTCTCTCACAACTGCTTCTGATTGTTTTGGAGGAACAACCAGCAGCACTCCATCAAATGCACCACTGATTGAACTTAAATTTGGATAGCACTTGTAAGAATCTACTGAGTCGGCATTCGGATTAACTGGAAAAACTTTGTAGCCCTTATCTTTAAGATTTTTGTAAGCAATATATCCGAACTTTTTCTTGTCGCGAGATACTCCAACTACCGCAATTGATTTATTTTTTAGGAAAATATTTACAGCATGCTTAGTTGTCATAAAATTGTCTTTGTCTTTTTCAAAATCTACAAATTTTTTATTGATAAGTCGAGATAATTTTTTACTAGAACAGTCATTGTTTCTAAAATTTCATTTTATCTAATTTCAAATTTTTATTGCAAAGCCGTAAAATATTGTTTACATTCGCAAAAAAATTATTGGAGAATACATGACGACAGAATGTCCGGTATGCGGTGCACAAGTAGAACTGAAGGAAGGAACAGTTGTTGGTGAATTAATTGAATGCCCCGATTGCGGAACTGAACTTGAAGTCGTTTCACTTGATCCCCCAACAGTAAACGAAGCTCCTCAAGAAGAAGAAGATTGGGGTGAATAATTGATTTTAGTTTTAGATTCAACTCTTAGAGAAGGCGAACAAACTCCTGGTGTTTATTTCGATAAACATATAAAACTTGCAATATCCAATTTGCTGGATGAGGTCGGTGTCGATATTATTGAAGCGGGCCACCCGATGGTTACACATGAAATACATGCCGCCGTTAAATCCATCGCTCAGAAAAATTATAAAGCAATAGTGGGTGCACATTCACGATCTTTAAAATCCGATGTTGATCTTGCACTCGAGTGTGGTGTTGGCTTCATTGGTATTTTCTATTGTGTCTCCGATGAAAGATTAAATACTGTATTTAAAAAAGATCTCGATTCGGCAATCAGATTAATTACCGATGTTATCAAATATGCTAAGGAGCAGAACCCAAAATTATTAATCAGGTACACACCGGAAGATACAGTCCGTTCACAATTTGAAAATGTTGTTAAAGCAGCCGTTGAAGCTGTTGAAGCTGGTGCCGATATTATCAGTGTTGCAGATACAACAGGTTATATGGTTCCAGGAACTAACCGAAGCATGTACGATTATATAACAAGATTAAAAGATGAATTTGCCAAAAGAAATCTTTCTCCTAAAATTGCCGTTCATTGCCATAATGATAGGGGTTTGGCGTTAGCGAATGCTCTCGACGCATACCGTGCGGGAGTTAATATTATAGATGCCGCTGCTTTAGGACTTGGTGAAAGGGCCGGTATAGTTGATCTTGCTCAGCTTCTAACAGTTCTTACTGTCGATTACAATGAAAGAAGATGGAACTTATCTAAACTAGTTGATCTATACGATTTGGTTAGTAAACATTCCGGAATTCCAATTCCGGCAAACTATCCGATTACCGGTCATAATGCATTTACTCATTGTGCAGGCGTTCATACTCACGCCGCATCAATCAATCCTATGCACTACGAAAGTCTAAACCCCGAATTGCTTGGCAGGCAGAGAACTTTTGCTCTTGATCATATGTCCGGTATCGCTTCGTTAAGATATGCCTTGGTTATGATAGGTGAGGAATCCTTAGATGATGAATTACAGCTTGATGTAATAAAAGAAGTAAAATCAGTTGGTCAGCGAGGCCGCATTGTTGATCTTCCCGAACTTAAACATATCGTTGATGCAGTGAAACATCACCAGACATACACCAAGTGAGTTTCACTCACTATTCCCTTGACAACAAAATAATAAACTGGAGAATAATAAAAATGAAAATTGGATTGCTTCATTCCTTAATACGAAAAGATGAAAAATTCTTAATAGATGAATTAAAAGTTGTAAAAGGTGTCGAACTTAAAATGCTCGATGACCGGGAAGTAACTTTTAACCTCGGGAAAGATAATTTTGATATTGACGTAGTTGTTGAAAGATGTATTAACCATTCAAGAGCTTTACACGGATTAAAATTATTTGAGTCAGCGGGAATTAGATGTGTTAATACTTATAATGTCGCCACCATCTGCGGCGATAAATTGCTAACATCAGTTGCATTAGCCGAAAATAAAGTTCCACAGCCGGAAGTGCGGGTAGCATTTACAGAAGAATCTGCACTTAAAGCGATTGAAAAAATGGGCTACCCTGTCGTGCTTAAACCTGCCGTAGGTTCTTGGGGAAGATTACTATCAAAAGTAAATGACCGAGATGCAGCTGAAGCAATTCTTGAACATAAAACTGTATTAGGTTCTTACCATCATTCAATTTTTTACATTCAAAAATATGTTGAGAAGAGCGGAAGAGACATTAGAAGTTTTGTTGTTGGCGATAAATGCATTGCCGCAATTTATAGAACCTCACCTCATTGGATTACAAATACCGCACGCGGTGGTCTAGCAACAAACTGCCCTGTTACTGATGAACTTAATGATATATCTGTTCGTGCTGCTAAAGCAGTTGGTGGAGGAATAGTAGCAATCGACATTTTCGAAACAACCCAAGGGTTAACGGTAAACGAAGTAAATTATACTATGGAATATAAAAACAGCATTTCAACAACGGGAGTAAACATTCCTCAAAAAATGGTTGAGTATATTTTGCAAGTAGCTGAAGGAAGAAAATGAGCAAAGTTAAGGCATCAATTGTCGGTGCTTCAGGTTACACCGGTGGAGAGTTATTACGATTACTGTTATTTCATCCGAATGTTGAAGTTGTTCAAGCTACATCGGAAAGTTATACAGGTAAGTTTGTTTATAAAGTGCATCCCAACTTGCGTAAATCAACAATGCTTAAATTCATATCTACAAATGAACTTGAACCATGCGACATCTTATTCCTTTGCCTTCCTCACAATAGTTCTCAGAAGAGAATTGATGAATTCAAGAATTTAGCCCCAAGAATTATTGATCTCAGTGCGGACTTCCGTTTGAAAGATTCAGCCGAATATGAAAAATGGTACGGTCATAAGCATTCTCGCCCGGATTTGCTGAATAAATTTATTTATGGTATCCCGGAGTTACATCGCAAAGAAATGAAAAAAGCAAATTACATTTCAAGCGCAGGATGCAACGCAACTGCAAGCATTCTTGGTTTATATCCGTTATTTAAGAATGGTTTGGTTGAAGAAGATAGAACAGTCATAGAAGTTAAAGCCGGATCAAGTGAAGGCGGCAACAAAGTAAACGAAGGTTCGCATCACCCGGAAAGAAGCGGTGTCGTGCGGTCTTACATGCCAACACAACACAGGCACTCAGCAGAAATATTACAGGAACTTTCGTTCGTGAAGAAAATTAATGTTCACTTTTCTGCAACGGCAATTGATATTGTTCGTGGATTACTTGCGACTTGCCATGTTTTCTTGAAAGAAAATTTACAGGAAAAAGATATTTGGAAAGTTTATCGCGAAGCATACGGGAATGAACCGTTCATCCGAATAGTTAAAGAAAGTGAAGGGATATATCGTTATCCCGAACCGAAATTACTCATTGGTACAAACTTTTGCGATATTGGTTTCAAGAAAGACGAATTCTCAAATCGCTTAGTTGTTATCAGTGCTATAGATAATTTAATGAAAGGAGCTGCAGGACAAGCACTGCAAGCATTTAATTTAATGTATGGATTTGATGAACGAACCGGACTTGAATTTCCCGGGCTTCATCCAATTTAAATTTTCTTACTCTTTATCTTAATCTTTATCAAACGCAGGAAGAAAAGGTAGCTTTACATTGTGCCGATTACTTTATGTTAATTCTAAAGAAGAATTCTCAATCGCAGAATATTTGAAAAAGTTTGCAGGGGTTGCTAAACAAAGCCGTGAGTATCAAGGACACGGGTGGGGTTTTGCATTTTCTCAATATGACAAATGGAATTATTACAAGAACATAAAACCGATTTGGGAAGATGATTTAACACAGTTTGGAAAATCCAAACGGATTATTGCTCATGCCCGCAGCGCATTTAAAGACGAAGGAATTGTAGTTGAGAACAATATGCCGTTTTATGATGGCAATTATATTTTCATTTTTAACGGCGAACTGCAAGGAGTCAAAATTAAGGAAGAAGGCAGAATCGGAGCAGAAAAAATTTTTAATTACATCCAAAGATTTGATAAGGGAAACATTAAAGCTGCTCTTCAAAAAGGGACTGGGATAATATCAACGAAATCGGCTTATGTAAAAGCCATGAATATTTTACTAACCGATAAAAGCGCTGCCTATGTTTATTCTCAATTCAATGAAGATGAAGACTATTTTACAATTCACAGAAAAATAAAAAACGAAACGATTATTGTTTGTTCGGATCCTTTTGCTGGAGAAATAGATTGGGAACCGGTACAAAATAATTCTTTAACGGAGTACAAATGTTTATAATTAAAATTGGCGGTGGAAAAGAAATTAATATAAAAGGAGTAATTTCTGATTTAGCGACCTTGAATGAAAAAATCATCATTGTCCACGGTGCAAATGCTTTGCGAGATGAATTAGCACAAAAACTAAATTACGAAAAGAAGATCATTACTTCCCTCTCAGGTTATGATTCGGTTTTCAGCGATGAAAAAATGATCGACCTTGCAATGATGGCTTATGCCGGTCTTAAAAATAAACGGATAGTTGAATTGTGCCAGCAAAAAGGAATTAATGCAGTCGGACTTTCAGGACTGGATGGAAAGCTTATTCAAGGTAAACGTAATAGCGGAATTAAAGTCCGTGAAGGCGGCAAAACTTTGTTGCTTCGCGATTTTTCAGGAAAACCAAAAGCAATTAACAAGCAGTTGCTGAATTTACTTTTAGTTAATGGATATACGCCCGTCCTAAGCATTCCATTAATTGATGAAAATAACTTTGCGATAAATTCCGAGAACGATGATATAGTTGCACATCTTCAAATGGAAATGAAAGCTGAGAAAATCATTTCATTGATTGAAGCACCCAGATTTTTATTAGATAAGAATGATCCTTCTTCACTTGTCTTAAAAATTTCAAAAACTGAACTGGAAACAATGGAACAAAAAGTTGAAGGAAGAATGAAAAGAAAAATTCTTGCCATTAGAAAGCTCTTTGATGGCGGTAACACAACAGTCATTATTTCTGATGGAAGAACTGAAAGTCCTATTTTAGATGCACTGAATGGAAAAGGTACAACAATCACATAAAGATGATGATAAAATGAAAGACTATAAAGCACTTGTTCAACAATACGAAATTGGAGTTTACCCAATGCGCGATCTGGTTCTTGTTAAAGGCAAGGGAGCTCATGTTTGGGATGATCAGGGGAATGAATACATTGATATGGCTTCGGGAATCAGTGTTGCAAATGTTGGGCATGCAAATGATAAAGTAGTAGATGCGATTTCAAAACAAGCGGCTACATTAATCACTTGTGCCAATACATTTTATAACGATACTAAAGCACTTTTTCTCGAAAAACTTTTTTCTATTACACCAGGTAATTTGAAAAAAGCTTTCCTAACTAATTCCGGTACTGAAGCTGTAGAAGCTGCTTTCAAGTTTGCACGTGCGGTAACAAAGAAAACTAAATTTGTGGCTGCAATGAAAGGATTTCACGGAAGAACCTACGGTGCATTAAGCGCAACATTTAAAAAAGAATATCGTGATATTTTTGAACCGCTCGTTCCGGGCTTTTCATTCGTTCCGTTTAATAATTTTGAGAAGCTTGTCGAAGTCGTTGATGACAACACTGCCGGAATTATCCTGGAATTAATTCAAGGTGAGGGCGGAATTAATATCGGACAGAAAGAGTATTTTCAAAAAGTTCGGGAACTTTGTACTGAAAAAAATATCCTCCTAATCATTGATGAAATACAAACTGGATTTTGCCGTACTGGCAAAATGTTCACTATTGAACATTATGGAATCGAAGCCGACATGATAACTTTAGCTAAATCAATTGCTGGGGGTTTCCCGATGGGAGCTTTACTTTGCTCAGAGAAAATCCAAATCGAAAAAAGCAGACACGGTTCTACATTCGGCGGCAATCCATTGGCATGTGCAGCAGGAATTGCTTCAATTAATTTCATGCTCGAAAATAAATTGTGGGAACAAGCTGAAGCAAAGGGTAATTACTTTAGAGAACAATTATCAAAATATACATTGTCAAAAGTCCGTGAAATACGACAGATTGGTCTGATGATTGGGATTGAACTGAAAGAAAAATCTCAGCCGATTATTCTTGAGTTGCTTAAGCATAAAATTTTATCGCTCCCCGCGGGTACCACTGTATTAAGATTACTTCCGCCTCTTGTAATAAGTTATGAGGATCTGGATATTACTGTAAATAAGCTTGCAGAAGTATTGGTTTGACAGTGAACAAAATAAATTTTACACCATTCCCGCTTTTAGAGACTGAACGTCTAACTTTACGCCAACTATCTCTTGAAGACGCTAATGAAATATTTCGCCTTCGTTCTGACAAAAGTGTTAATAAATTTTTAGATAGACCAATTGCTAAGACAATTGATGATGCAAATCAATTCATCAACAAAATAAATGACAGCATTGCTAAAAACGAATTGATCTACTGGGCAATTACTTTTAAGAATCATCCAAAATTAATCGGAACAATTTGCCTGTGGAATATTTCAGAAGATCGTACTAAAGCTGAAATTGGATTTGAATTACTCCCTGATCATCAAGGAAAAGGAATTATGCGGGAAGTTCTGCCGATAGTGATTAAATTTGGCTTTGAAATAATGAAACTCGATTTCATTGAGGGTGAAGTAGACCCAAACAATTTAACATCTATAAAACTTATGGAGAAGAATGGTTTTATCTCTCATAAGAGATTGCAGAATACTGTAATTTATTCTTTACAAAATCCTTAAGCATTAACAGCAAATATCGTTATTATATGGATAAGCATGTCAAGGCCTATTGGAAGAAAAACTTAATGTCTACTGAAGAAAAAAGAATAACTTATGAATCAACAGTTCGTTTCGCCAATTTAAGCACCAGGCGTCATGCAAAAAGGTTATGGATCGCCTCACACATTGGGCTTTCAAAATCTTTAAGAGAATTAAGCTTTTTGTGTCATACCTATTTAAGATGGATTGATGATTTTATTGATTTTTCTGAGCAACCATTAAACATCAAAAAACATTTTTTAAATAATGAAACGATTTATGTAGAACAAGTTGAAAATGGGATTATTGTAACCCCTAACAGCTTACAAGAAGCTTGTCTTTTTTATTTTATTAAGAAAGCTAGGGAACTAAAAATGACAGGCTTGATTAAAAGTCTGAGAATGATGTTTAGTTCTTTTACTTTTGATCTGGAAAGAATGGAGCCTGGCAATTTGATGACTCAAATTCAGCAAGAGGAATATACAAAACGTATTCACAAAGGAATGTTTGATTTTATTCAGCAGCTCATTTTAAAAACCCAACCCACAAATAATCACTTTGTAGGACCTTTCTACTGGCATGCTAATTCCATACGTGATTTAAAGGAAGATTTGCAATTTGGTATTATTAATTTAACTAAAGAAGAAAGTGAAAAATTTAAAATTAATCCATCGGGTTTATTAACCGATCCTAATTTCAGTTGTTTTATCAAATATAAGGGGGAGTTGATCAATAATCTGTTGTTGAAAGAAGCCGAGATTTTACACTCAATGCCAATGATAATTAAAATTTTCTGGATATCCGGTTATTCACCAATTATTATTAAAATGAATAGAATTACTCTTTACGACTATCAACTTAGTGGAACTCATGGAATTTCTCCATTGATTGAAGCAAAAATGTTAATTAATTCATTCATTAAAATTTTCAAATTATATTATAAGGTCTTTTTCAATATAAAAACACAATTAGATTAATTAATTCAGTATCAAATTTCAGTGCTTCCATATTTTTACACTATTTCGTCATTTTTCTTTCTAGCTATTTGGTTTTTGTTGTATATTTTCCTTCCTCAATGTCGCCGTTCTATATTTTGGACAAGTTGGAATTTCGCTCCGGCAGGACCTATAACTGAATATTGGCATTACTCAGAATACTGGTATCCACCATATCTCGTAGACATAATAATTGGAAATTGGTATTTTGGAGTAGAAGATTATATTCTTGCATTTTCAATAGCAGGTATTTCTTCAGCAATTTTTGAAATATTGGCTTTTAAAAAGGGGCTTGAAAATATACCAGCAGTTTCTGCTAAAACTTATTTTAAAATGAAATTCTGGGGTGTAATTGGCTTTGGACTAATGATAATCATAGCTTCAGTTGGATTGAATTCAATGATTGCTATAATTCTAACTATGGCAATTGTAGCTCTTATTATACAATATAGACATTTGAACATTTTTTCATTGGCAATCAGGGTTGCCGTTATCTTTACAATTATCTATTGGTTATACTTTATTATTCTTCTTATCCCAATCTTTCCAAGCGTCATTAAAACATATTGGAACCTTAAAAATACATGTGGAATTAGATTGACAGGTATACCGATCGAGGAATTTATATGGGCTTTTTTTGCTTGTCTATTTGCGGGTCCCGTTTACAGAGTTTGTTCAACAAAAACTTTATTTGGAAAATATTAAGTATCACAAGCCCAAATTAATATATGTTAATTAAGTTATAATTGACAATCACTTAAAATAAATGAGATCGATTTCATCATATATCTTCAAAAAAATTCAAATCTGTTCCGTAAGTTTCTTTAAGCTTATAAAGAGCAATAAGCGCAATACCAACACAAACAATTCCAACAATCAATGCCGAGTTTATCATTCCAAGTGAATGCCGTAGCACTTCAAATACCAATGTGATTGGAACAACTGAACCACGAATAAAGTTCGGAACCGTTGTTGTGACTGTTGACCTTAAATTAGTCCCAAACTGTTCGGAAGCTGTAGTGACAAAAACCGCCCAATAGCCAATTGAAAATCCTAATAACACACATAGTGTGTAGAAAAGAGTGAGCGATAAGCCGTGAGCAAATAAGTAAACCAGAATGAAAGCACTTGTGAATGAAATAAAAATGCCGATCACTTTCTTTCTGCTTTTCATAATCTGACTTAAGAATCCACTTGCAAAATCTCCAAAGATCAAACCAAGATAAGTAAACATTATTGATTTGCCGGCAACAATCGGTTCATTCACTCCAATCACTTTCCCGAATTCTGGCGAGAAAGTAACAAGCACTCCAACTACATACCAAATGGGCAATCCAATTAAGATGCAGTATGCATATCTAAGGAATCTATCTTTTGATGTGAAAAGCGTTAAAAATTTCCCCCGTCCAACATTTGCGGTTTGCAGCAACTTAAACATTCCCGATTCATACATTTTAATTCTCATTACCAAAAGAATTAATCCGAGAACTCCGCCGATGATGTAAGCAGTTTGCCAGGTAAATAAATCACCGACTATCGCAGCGGCAATTGCTCCGCTTACACCAATTGTAGCAACTATCGCAGTTCCATAACCGCGAGTTTCTTTAGTCATCACTTCGCTTACAAGTGTAATAGCGGCGCCAAGCTCGCCCGCAAGCCCGACGCCCGCAATAAACCTTAATATTGCGTACATATCAACTGAAGTGACAAAAGCATTTGCGAAGTTTGCTACGGAGTATAAAAATATTGATCCGAATAAAACAGATAACCGTCCCTTCTTATCTCCCCAAATTCCCCAGATTATTCCACCGATTAACATACCAGCCATTTGCATATTCAGAAGATAGACCCCAACCTTAATCAATTCGTCTCCTTTGATGCCGAGATCGGTTAAACTAGGAATTCGAACTATTCCGAAAAGAATTAAATCGTAAATATCCACAAAGTAACCGAGCGCTGAGACAAGTACGGTTGTGTTAAATAAATACCTTAAGAGACTTTTGTTTTTATTCTGCATAATTTCTTACCGATTTTTTTACGCTAAAGAGATATTGAAATTATTGAGAGTGTAAGTAAAAGGTATTGGAGTAAATAACAAAATTGAAGTTTAAGGTTGTAATCAATTGTTGAAATCTTAATCTGCTAGGTTTATTAACCTTTGTTTGAGGTTGACAGGTTATTAAATTTAATTTTACTTGTGCACCCTGCGGGACTCGAACCCGCGACCTGATGATTAAGAGTCATATGCTCTACCAACTGAGCTAAGGGTGCGTGCAAAATTAAGAAAATTTGGAAGGTTTTGAAAGCGGTTCTCAAGCGGCTTGTGAAATTAGACTTGATTCAAACTGAACACTTTACTTAACAGTTTAAATAAGACTTTCAGCACTTCGATGAACATGAAAGGAGCTTTAAAATGTTTCTATTCAAACGAGGTGCTATTTACCAGTTGGAATTTTTCGATGAGCAAGAGAATCGAATCAAGAGAGTCTCAACTAAAAGCAAAACGAAACCGGAAGCACTAAAATTTTTAACTGACTTCAGGAAACAACTCTCATGCAAACTTACCTTCAAATATATTTCTCTCAATCAATTCAGAGATGAATATTTAGAATATGTTTCAACATGCTTAACTAAAAATTATCATAAAAGCATAAATGTTTCCTTCCATTTTCTGTTTGATAAAATCAATAAAGACACTCCCCTAATAAGACTAAATGCAAAAGACCTTGAGAAATTATTGAGCATTAAGTTTCAAACTAATCCACATGTAGCATTATGCCACTATCGAAACTTAAAGAGTGCTTTTGGGAAGGCAGTTAAGTGGAATTACCTAACAAATAATCCCCTAAAGAGTTTTAGCTTACCAAAACCACCTCAATTGCATCCATTATTTATAAACAAAGATGAGTTGGATTTAATACTTATCAATGAATCTGACAATAATCTAAAAGACTTTTACTCTTTCGGTTTTTATACCGGTATGAGATTAAGTGAGATAATAAATCTAAGATGGTGCTCTATTGACCTACAGCAAAGAGAAATTAAGGTTCAAAACACGAAGGAATTTACAACCAAAAATAAAAGGGATAGAGTTATCCCGATAAACGACACACTTTATCAAATTCTGTCTGAAAGACTGCCAAAGATAATTTCAATAAATGAGAGTGAGTATGTTTTTTCCAACGCTAATGGTTTTAGATATTCACCGTTCTATATATCGAAAAAATTTAAGAGGGCTGTTAGAGAAACTAAACTCAATGACAAAATACATTTCCATTCATTAAGGCATAGCTTCATTTCAAATTTAATTCAGAGAGGATGTTCTATTTATGTTGCTAAGGAATTAGCGGGACATTCTCAAATATCTGTAACAGAGAATTACGCACACTTACGACCAGAGAACCTTAGAAACGCAGTAGAACTATTGAATTGAGGTATTCAGCAAGCTCATTAGTTTTAGTTTATTAAATGCTCCCACACGCACAGAAACAGCCCTACAAGGGGTTTTATTATAGGTTTGACTAATTACCTTAGCAAGATAAAATATGAAACGAGGGGTGTATGACCAGACAGGGTAGGTTATTTTTATAAATCGGGCTAAAGTGCAAATTAGGATAGAGGCGAGAGACGTTATTTAGCAAAGTTGGGATTTTCATCTTAAATATTTTTTCACTTGTTTTGTAGTGCTACTAACTTTTATTAGGGCAAAATGAAACCGGACTCATATCTTCTATCGTCTTTCAAAATTGGAATAATAATTTTTATTCCCATAGCAATTATCATTTCTTTATTCCCGCCATTTAATTGGGATATTCCCGCAAATCGCAAAGTTCATCATTATAATGCGATTGAAGATTTATTACCATTAAAAAAATATTCTTTGATTTTTGATTTTAATAAAAAGCATTTCATTTGGGGAGAATATACATTTCAAAACGAATATTATGATAAAGACTCTGTTAAAGTAAAAAATGTGTTATCAGACGCAATAAATTATAATATAATCAAGACTGGGATAGATTCTTTTTTTTCTTATGACTTGTTTAAATTCAAATTGTATAAAAAGCATGTTGTTGCTAAATCAAAAGTCGGAAAAATAAAGATATATGAGGCAACTTGGGAAGATTATGGCGGAATTACGCCCCCAGAAATAGTTCCACAAACCGATTGGTTACAGCGCAGAATTGCTGGTGAGCCCGAAGTTCCATTTCTTAAACAAACGAGGGGTGAAAATCCGTTAGGAATAACAGGCGACACAAGAAAATATAATTATAAACAATTAAAAGACGTGCAACTCACAACTTCGCAACAACATAAAACAGAAACCTTTAGCGAAAGGCAAAAAGGCGGAATTACCCCAATTCAGGAGATGAGCAAATTAGATAAAATATTAAAAAAACAACGTAAAAAGTGGATTTATAGTTGGGAAGATTTTGGCGGAATTACACCTCAACCGATACAAGAAAGAAGAAGAGTCTGGACGCTTGAAGATGTTGGTGTAATTACGCCCCAACCCGAAAAAAAATATTGGACACCCGAAAACTTCGGCGGCTATACACCCCAAACCGATATAACAAACGCTGAGAATTATTCAGAAATAAAAAACGAATATTTACAGAATCCCAAACTATGGGAGGTCAAATATCAAAAATCTTTTGACAGCACTAAGGCATTCAGTTTATACGACATTGTAAAACCACATTATTATTTATTAGAAAGAGAACTATTGTTTTCAGAACTTTTTGTCAATTACCTATTAGCATTTTTCTTATCAATTGGTTTGGGACTTCTATTTGTTAAAGTTAAAGAACGTAAAAGAAATTAATACTTGCAATTTTAATTTTAACACTACTATTAAGATTTTAATAATATTTTCATAAAGATAATGTTTTGTTTACTAAGTAATCTTTATTGGTTAAATTAAGAGAGTATCTAATTCATTCCTTGAAAGTATTCGGAATATGAATTATGAAAGATAAAATTCTAAAAATATTTGTTTTGTTATTTTCTTCAATATTATTTATTTCTTGCGCATCTTCCGAAGATTTGTCACGTTCTGAAAATCAAATCAAAGATTTAGACTCCAAAGTAAATTCTCTCCAACAAGAAGTAGCATTTCTAAAAGGGAAAATAGAATCTATTGAAAAAATATTGATGAATATTAATAATCAAATTATCCAGTTACAATTAATGCCAAATATGGTTACTCCAGATAATACTTCTACTGAACAAGATTTACTAAATTTAAAAACAAATACAAATTCAAAAACCAAAACAAGTATTGATAAAAAATCATCCTCTGAAACAAGTTCTGGTAGATGTCAAGCTATTACACAAAAAGGAACACAGTGTAAAAGGAATGCAAAACCTGGTAGTAAATATTGTTGGCAACATCAGAAATAAAGGGAGTTGAAAATGATTAAAATATTTTCGTTATTATTTGTCTTTATCACAATAACATCAATTTATTGTCAAAAACAATATATTGATTTTTACGGAACTAAAATTAGGTTAGGAATGACTGAAAAAGAATTAAAAGATTTAATCAAATTCCCTTACGAATTTGGGATGTGGGAGAATTCTGAGTCGGGTGTGGTGGAAGATAAGCTGACTGGAAAGTTTGTGTTAAGTATTGGATTTGAAAATAAACGTGTAAGTTTTGTTAGTCGACATTGGGCTGACCAAAATGAAGATACATCAATGGACTTTGCAAAAAAGATTTACTCTTTATTTAAAAAAGTAGAAAGTGAAGGTTTAGAGAATGCTATAATTAACACAGGTTCAAATAGTGAGGCAGAGTATAATGTTTATCAAATATGGTTTGTCTATGGAGATAAGAAAATAACTTTATCTATTACAGAGGGTGAAAATAAAAATGACGTGTCACTAACAGAGCAACTTTATAAGTAGGGAAACTTACCAACGAGATTTAAAATGAAAAAAAGTAATAATTCTGATGATTTGAAAAAATTCATTAAAAAAATAGACCTTAATAACAAAGTAAATCTGATAAAATGGGAAAATTCAGGTGAGGTCTGGGAAAGAGAGTTATTTAAAATGACTAAAAGTTTATATAAGCAAGAGATTTTACCTGTATTATTGGAAAAAATTGAAACGAATGATTTTGATCGAGATTTTATTTTCCATAATATTTTTCTACAAATATTAGTATCAGCAAGGTATTTGTTAGAGGTGAATGACACTTACATTTTTGAATATAAAAATGTAGAAAATTATCATGAGCTTGATATTTTACAACAAATAATTTCAAAACGAAAAATTATTTTGAAAAAGGAGGAAGCAGACTTTTTTATTAGATTTCAACTAATAGTCCCAGCAACATTGGTGCATTATCTACAAATAAATAATTCAAAATGGTTAGCAGAATATATGACTAAGCATAAAGAACTTTTCACAGCTGAAGCATACTACAATACTCAACTAAAAATACTTCCTAAACAAAAAACTCAGTTCGAAAAAGAAATTCTTATTTCAAAAATCAAAGAAGTAAAAGAGAAGTTGATAAAAACTAATCCAGGCAAAAAAGCCACTGTAAGAGCAACCGCAATTGCTCTTAAAATTCCAGATACTACTTTTAGGGAGAGATTGAAAACTTATAAAATTAGTTTTGAAGAAATATAATTCACGGAAGTTCACGAATTAAAAGTTCACGAAAATTCACGGAATTATTTTAACCTAATTTAAACGCTCCAAAACCTTCTTATCTATTCAAATTCACAATTTTATTTTCACGAAAATTAACGGATTACAGTTTGCATACATAATGCTGTATGCCAATCATCAACACAAACATAAAATTGAAAAGTGAATTAAATTTAGCGGTGGGAAATACCCTTCATTCCATTGGTGGTTGCATACGCCCACCGCTGCATTTGGGAGAGATGTATGCAAACACAAATCAGAATTTCCGGCAACTCGATTTACTGGAAAACTTTCAAATGGGGTGAAATCATCCCCGAAAAATCTACTTTCGGAGTAGTTCCCCGCACAGAGAAAAACATCTTCAAAATGTTTAACGGTCTCGGACTCAATGAAGAAATACTTTTCATGCTCCGAGATTTACGGATAAAATTTATTGAAGTTCCGTTTAATGGTTCAATTCTATCAACTACAGTTGAGAAATGGATTAGAGAAGGAATACGAAGCAGATATGTAAGCGATAAGGTAGACAGGCAGATCATCCTACCAATAACTAAGATTAGTTTAGCTGAATCAAATCTGAACTTGCAAGCACCAAGCCAGTTGAATCTTTTTCAGGGAATGCAACAATGAAACCAGAAAACCTTGAAACGTTAAATAAACTATATGAGAGTTTGAAAATTTTATGTTATCAGTTCCCTGTCTTCATTTCAGATTTTGATATTGATTTCATTAAAAAATCAGAAATTGAAAAATTAGTATTTAATCAAGTTCAGACAGAGCTTAAAATTTGTTTATCAAACCTTTTCAACACTTCCGATTTAATATTCAATATTATCAATTCAGATGATGAAGGAGAAATAAATTCTTTACTTAATTCTATAAATACGGATGGTGTATTATGATTGATAACAACAAACGTAAATCCTTAAAGGGATATGAATTAAAAATCTTATCCAGTATGCTGAACGATTTGAATTTAATTCCAGAAATAGCAGGCGTATTTAGTGAAGATAGTTTTTCAGATAATCACCGAGAACTATTTATAAAAATTTGTGAGCTTGGCAAAAATCAAAAAGATTCTACTCTTTTGATTGATGACTTATGCAAGCTGAATATAACAAATTGGAAATATCGAGAACTACAAAAACTCAAAGACGTTGGAAAATCATTTACTAAAGATGATGTTAAAAGTGCTGTTAAGTATCTTTTAAATGCAAGTTTACCATTCGAGCAAGATAAAAATTTACTATCAACTGTAAACCAAAACAACGGACATATAAAACTTGTAAACGCAAGGGAGCTTCAAACTATGGAACTAAAACCAATCAATTGGGTAATTAAAGATTTACTTCCAGAAGGTCTATTGATACTTGCAGGCAGACCAAAAATAGGAAAATCTTTTTTAGCATTGAATATGAGCTTGGCGATAGCAAATGGCGGACATGCCTTAGGATACTTCAGGGCAAATAAAAACTCCGTCCTATACATTCCTTATGAGGATAATTACAGACGTTTACAGGATAGAATAAATCGGATGTTAGCAGAGGAACATTATAAAGAAGCACCTTCAAATTTATTCATTCCAAAAGATTGCGATTTTCCTAAGATGACAATTGAAGGGATAGACAGTCTCGGAAAGATTTTAGATGATAATAACGATATAAAATTAGTTGTCTTAGATACGCTTGGACGGTCTATTGTAAGAAGCAACAAACGAAATGCTAATCAGTTTCAAGATGAATATGATTTCCTGTCTGTAATCCAAAAAATAGCTTTACAGAGGCATATAAGTATTTTATTAGTTCACCACACAACTAAAATGAGATATGAAGATGTTTTTGACCAAGTTCTCGGAACTACAGGTTTAACAGCTTCACCGGATTCCTTGATGTTACTTAGTAAGGATTCAAATAAGGAATTCAGCTTAGCTATAACAGGCAGGGACATTGAGGAAAAAGAATATACTCTAAAGTTTCAAAATTGCATTTGGATTATAGAGGGTGAAAAAGGCAAAACCACCACACCGGAACGTGAAGAAATTATTTCTCTATTCCTACAGCAGAACCGACCACTTAAAACAAAAGAAATTGCTGAATATTTAGGTAAGACGGAAACCAATGTATGTAACATGCTAAAGAAAATACCCGAAATAGTGAAAGTTAAATATGGTGAATATGTGTTAAATACTAAGTGAAAGTGATGTAAGTAGTGAATGTTTGTAATAAAGATTCATCAGTTTCATTACTTACACTACACTATTAACAAAGTATTTTCGTTAATGAAGAAATGACTTTGATTTCATAGCAGCCAAATAAATAGAACAATATTGAATAAAAATAGAATGAAAGGAATAGAAATGCCATTCAAAAAAGGAAAAGAAAAAACTGGCGGAATTAGTAAAGGACAAAAACACAGGAAGACATTGCTTAGAGAAAAACTCGGAGTGAAAACAGTCAAGAAAATTGATGAGTTTGCTGAAATGTTAATAAGGAACTGGTTTGAGTTTCTTTCGACTGATGATAATACTGTTAGACTTACAGCGACAAAGGAATTATCAAAGTTTGTATTTCCAACTAAGAGACAGATTGAATCAACACTAAAACCGATGAGTATTGAAGATTTTATAAGAGGAATGAGGGAAGGTAAACTGAATCTTTGCGAGGGAGATGATGAAAATGAAGTGGAAAGATTAGGAACGTCTTAAATAAATAATGTTTGGTTAAAAGTTTAGTGTTGACTTTGGTAAATAGAACAATTAATTTTACAATAAATGAAAACAGATATTTCTAAACTAAAAACAATTCCCAATTTTGGAAGGATGAAAGGTATATCTAAACAAAGGATTTATATCTTAGTGAGAGATGGAAAGTTTGATACCTTAGAAATTGATGGTGTGAAATTTATAGTGCTAAATGAAAAAGCACTAAATTATAAAAAGCAATTTCCCCAATAAATAAGTTTAATAATTAAAACTGTCTAAATACCACGATGAAAAAAGAATTAACATTTGAAGAAAGCCTGAGCGGTTTATTAAGGTGTGGTAACCTTGACAGTTTCCGTTTGGGCTTTTTTTGTTTTGTTCTTTTGATGTTGCTGGAAGTGAATTTCACTTAACGATTTACTTAACACTTCACGATTTTCTTTCACTTTTGGGCGGGATTCTCAATTTACCAATAGATTAAGAGTCATATGCTCTACCAACTGAGCTAAGGGTGCGTGCAAAATTAAATATTTCCGCCTGGCTTTCAAAACTTTTTACCCTTTTGCACTTTTAAATCACACAGATTATCAGCCGAATGATTTATATTTGAACATCATATTTCAATTATTATCAATAAAAATCTAATTATTTAACAGAAAGGAATACTACTATGCCCGTAAGAAAAGCTAATGCAGAATGGAAAGGAAATCTACTAAATGGAACCGGAACAATTTCTTCCGAAAGCGGTGCGCTTAAAAACATTGCTTATAATTTTGTTTCAAGATTTGAAACGGGAACTGAAACAAATCCAGAAGAGTTAATTGGAGCAGCACTCTCAGCATGCTTCTCAATGGCACTTGCGAATTCTTTGGCTAAAGCAGGTTTCACTGTTAATTCTATAAAGACAGATGCAAAAGTTTATATTGAAAAATTGGAAGCAGGTTTCACTATTACAAAGATTGAACTTGATACAGTCGGAGATGTGGCGGGAATTGATGAGAAGGTATTTTTAGAACATGCCTCACAAACAAAGACCGCATGCCCAGTTTCAAGGGCATTGACTGGCCCTGCTTTAATATTGAATGCTGAATTGAAAAAGTAATTATTGCACTGCTTACAATAAGTCACTTTTTACAAACCCAGTCTCTTAACAGCAGGAAAAACTCATCGAGAAACTGGGTTTGTTTATGCTGATAAAAAATTCCTAACCGCTTTTTAGAGTTTGCCGCAATTATAAAACCAAAAGTTCTTCATACTCTTTATGACGCTGAATGTAAGCTGCTACATAAGAGCATGAAGGGATAATTTTCAGATTATTCTCTTCAGCATAGGTTAACGCTACTTTCACAATCTTACTTGCAATTCCCTTACCCCTAAGAGCATTTGGAACATACGTGTGAATAAGATTTAGCACGTTATTCACCTTAACATATTCTAAATGCGATTCTAAGTCATCAATAACCGCATAGAATTTTTGTTTTTCAATATCGTGAATAACTTCTATTATTTCTCCTATTGCAAAGTGATTCGTCTTTCAGCTTAATTTTTTACAGGTAGAAAAGAATAATTTTCATCATAGTAGAGCATCTGCTCTACAAAGTCTTCAGGATATTCAATCTTCACATCAACTATTTTTTCACCATTGTAGATAGGCTTCAGCACAGGATTAATAAATCCTTTGTAGGGAGCAATGTTAAGTCTTGCATATCTTTCCTTAACTTCCTTGTGAAGTTCTTTATCAACCTCTACCCCATAAGTTTCAACTAATTTTTTAGCTGCTTCATAATCACCTTCGGATGTAATTCTCTGAACGTCTCTTAATAGCACTCCGAAAAGTTGACGAAGTTTTTGATAATCATTTATAACAAAATAAGTTTTGTCTTCTTTAATTTTTCTTTCAATCACATTTTCATTTTTTCCTTTTTCATAAACCCATTTGGAAACTAACTGTCTATTTCTCATGTGAGCTTGCTCTATATTTTCTCCGAACTCAATCCTGTTAAGCTGAAGCATTAAACCATTGCGGATATACTTGTTATATTCTGCTTTACCAACTTCAATGGAAGGCATTACGCCAATATCAACAAGCTTTTGATCAATAGCATAATATAATGCAACAAGGTCGGCTCGTGCTTCTTCGATTACCGAAGCATAATTTTTTAGAGTCTGTTTTGGTGTTCCAACACCGGGCTTGATTTGACCTGAAGCATGACCAATTACTTCATGAAGATCAGTATGAAGATTATCTGCGAGCGCACCGAATTCTTTCGCTCGCTGAATCTCGTCTTCAGTAAAATAAAACTCTTTAATTACTTCTTCCGAACCTGCTTTATTGTAAGAATTAACAATGTTGCCAAGGTTTACTGATTTTGAACCATGAATTTTTCTTATCCAATTTGAGTTGGGCAGATTTATTCCTATCGGAGTTGAAGGTGAAGCATCACCCAATTCTACAACAACAGTAATAACTTTAGCCGAAATACCCACAACATTTTTTTTCTTGTATGCATCAGAAAGAGTTGAATTGTCCTCAAACCATTGTGCCTGTCTGCTTATAGCATCAATTCTTTGTGTTGCCTCCAAATCTTTAATTGACACAATTGCCTCATAAGAGCCTTTGTAACCTAAAGGATCGTCATAGACTTCAATAAAGCCGTTTACAACATCAATGCGTGAGGTAGTATCTTGCACCCAAAGAATATTGTAATCATCCCATGCTTTAAGATCACCGGTTTTATAATAATCAATTAATTTTTGTAAGGTATTTTTCTGCAAATCATTTTCTGCAACGCGAAGAGCTTTTCCCAGCCAATACACAATTTTTTCAATTGCCTGTGAATACATTCCCCCGACTTTCCAAACCTTCTCTTGCAGCTTTCCCTTTTCCTTAATTAATTTGGAATTTAATCCGTGCCAAACTGGAGTTGTATCTTTTTTCAATACCATAGTGCTATAAAAATTCTCAACTTCTTTTTGAGTTGTACCTTCATAAAAATTTACGGCAGAAGTTTTTATAAGATCAGCACCGGGAGTAAGATTAACTTTTTGTGCATCAATATTAGGATTAAAAATTAGCGGTATTAACTTAGAGAGTAGGTTATCTAATGTTTCGTTGCTTGCAATCGGCAGTAATTTCTCGTCAGAATTCCTCAGCAATTCTGTAAAATACTCTGGTGAAAATTCCGGAGTGAATTTTTTGTTCGCATAGTGATGATGAATTCCATTCGAAAACCAAAACCGCTTTGCATAAACCATAAAGCTCTTAAATTCATCAGTTTGTCTGTCACCTTCATAAGATCTCACTACTCCATTGAGTGTCTTCCTTATAAATAAGTTATGCTTGTAATTCTGATCATAATAAATATCTCTGCCCGCTAATGCCGCTTCATAGAGATAGTAAACAAGTTCTTTTTCTTTTAGGGATAACTCCTCAAATCCAGGAACTTGATAACGAAGGATTGCAAGATCTGCAAATTGTTCTGTTTGATATTTAAAGGTATCGAGGCCGACTGGACTAGACAGGTTATCTATTTTATCCTCGCTTTTTCCGCATCCCATTAAAACTGTAATAAATAATACAAGAGGGAATGACAATAATTTTTTCATGGTGATCCGCTATTTATTTTATAAGTAGTTTGTTAATTATCTAAAAATTAAGATCGTTTTTTCTGTTTTTGCATCGCAAGTTTAATGGAATCTTGACTTGCAATCAATTCAATTCTTTTCTTCTTTCTTTCTAAAATTAAATTGATATAAACATCAAGCTCATCTTCAATTTCATCAACCGAAACCTTTGTAGCATCCGGATCATTCACTAGCTCTCGCCAGGGTCTTGGGGATTCAAAATCATATTCATCAAAAATTATTACAGGCGTACCATATGCTAAAATTGATTCTTCATCTGCAGTAACAATCCATTGATCCGCCCAATTGTAAATCCATTGAGCATCTTTTTCATACATCCGAACACAAGCATGGCTTGCCGGATAACCTGGCATTTCGTACTGATGTAACGATACTCCTTCAAAGTTATCAAGGTTAAAACTCCACTTTAAAATCCATTCGTCATCAAATGTGCTCACGGTTTCTTCGGCTTTCCAGTTTGTATGAAATAAACCATTGGGAGTAGGAGTTTCTTGCTTACCTGTGCTTGTTGGTCCCCACAATATCAAGTTTCCCAATTGATAAATCCCAAAAGCTTGAACTCGCTGCGAAACCATAATCAATTTTGGAATTTGAAACGCCACCTCGACTTTAAGCGGTAAGGGCGAATAATATTTCCAATTGGTCACAAATGTATCTGGCACAACAAGAGAATCTTTTCTCTTAAGGTTTTTTCTATCAATGCGGTTCAAAGCAAGAATTATATCTGCACCGCTTTGCCTATATTTTTTAATAAGTTTTGAATAACTATTACCGTGCTTTGGATAAAGAATTTGATAAGCTGGTGGTCGTTTTGAAAACTCCTTTTCCAGTGAATCTGAAACTGCGGTAAGCTTAGTACGAAGCGAATCTTCTCCCGTCATCACATATTTTTCTTCCTTTTTACAACCCGAACACCATACAAAACAATTCAACAATAAAACAATTAAGCAATAATTTAATGCAAATCTTAGTGAACGATATTTAAAATCAGTAATCATCCTAAAGTATTTTTCTACTTTTAAGTTCTTCTAACAATTGATCATAGTTTAAAAACTGAATTGAATCCCAGCCGAGCTTTTTAGCTGCTTCAGAATACTCGGCAATATCATCAATGTATAAATGCTTTTGTGGAGAGGCTTTGGACAATTCTTCAACCGCTTTAAATATTTTTTCTTCAGGCTTTGCTGATCCTACTTCAAATGATAATACTAAATGATCAAAGTGAGTTAGAAATTGATAATTTATCCAGCCATATTTTTTGTGAAGCGGATCAGTATTGGATAACAGCATCAGCTTAAATTTTTTTTTGAGTATTGGCAACAGAGAAATTACATCATTGTTAGGGGTGAATATGTCGGAATATATTTTTGCAAATGTTTGCGAATCAACTTTATGGTTCACCCCTGATAAAGCAATATTGATGAATTCATCTTGGCTTATTAATCCTTTTTCAAATGCGCGGTGTATGTGATAATTATTCTTGTGATGCTCGAAAAATTTTTTGCCGAGATTGGGTTCTATTTTATCGAACTTTTTAACAGCAATATTGTAATTAAAGTTTAATAGTACGTTGCCAAGATCGAAAACTATTATGGAGTATTTTTGCGGGGACATTAATTGTTAAGAAGATTCTATAAATAATTCTTGGTAAAAATATTGGTTTTGAATGTTAAATGAAAAATAAAATTGTTTATTTTAGCTCCGTTAATAGAGTGCTTTAACTTTTATTAAAAATATTTTGGAATCATAATGAAAACTAAATTAATTCTTGTTTTAGTATTTACTTTCTCCACCCTAAGTTTCGCACAGTTAAATTTGGGTCCTTTGGTTGGCGGAGTTACGCACAATTCGGCAATAATTTTAGTTAAGACTTATAAACCGCAGACCGTTCAAATTGAATTATTCTCCGAGTCAAATCCCCATCCTTCAGTTTATTCTGAAACATTTGTGAGTGATACGAATAACTATAATTATGTAAAGATTCCTGTTCAAAACCTAAGCCCTAACACAAATTACTTTTACCGTGCAATTGTAGATGGCATTAAGTCGAAGCGCTGGCACTCATTCAAAACTTTTCCTTTAGAAAAATATCACAGCTTTTCTTTTGGATTCGGTTCCTGCCAACAATCTAGTTATTCTAAATGGAATCCTGAAGTATTTCCAGTAGTTGCACAAGATTCGCTTCGTTTCTTTATTCAAATTGGAGATTGGACTTACCCTGATACAACAGAAAAAAAATATGGTTATCGGTTTAATACAAGCTTGGCTTTAATAGAGAAAACTTATCAGGCCAAGTACAATTACAATTATCCGTTTGCTGGTGAAGTTCTATCTCAAATGCCCGTTGTGTACGCTTATGATGATCATGATTTTGCCGCAAATAATCCAGATGGAACTGATCCGGCAAAACAAAACTCACTTTGGGCATATAAGGCTTTTTTTCCTCACTATCCTTTGAAGAATCCCGATAACGGTATATGGCAAAGTTTTGCCTTTGGTGATGTTGAATTTTTTGTGCTCGACTGCCGATCTCAAAGAAATCCTAATAAAAATTCTCTCGATGGAAATGGGAATTTCAATCCACCCGAAAAACATTCTCTGCTTTCAGGATTTGCTATCTCCGGAGAAAATCAGCTTGATTGGTTTCTTAATGCGTTAAAAAATTCTACTGCAAAATGGAAGGTTATTGTTTCAACAGTTTTGTTTAATCCGGCGTACTCAAAAGTTTTTACAAATACTGAACTTCTAAAAAAGTATCCGTGGATGAAAGAAGATGCAATGGATAAGTGGGCTGGTTTTCCTAACGACCTTAATTTATTGATGAAAACAATCAAGGATAATAATATTAAGAATGTATTGGTGGTAAGCGGCGATAGTCATTCATCTTATATTGATGACGGAAAAAATTCACTCATTCCCGAAATAAGCGCTTCAAATCTTGATGTCAATAATTCGCTGCTTCATAAAAAATTGGAAGAGGGCGGAATCAACATTTGGAATCAAGGTACGTACGATGAAAAAGGACACACATACGGCAAAGTCAGTTTTATTTTTGGTGAGGAAGATTATGCACTTTTAGAAGTGATTGATGAAAAAGGAAAAATAGCAGCGTCTTACCGCCTGATTGCAGAATAGAAGGATAAAAATTATTCAATAAAAAAATTCGCTTCAGCCAAGCCTGTATTTACCTGAATTGATTCGATTATAAATTCAAGTTTTTGATTTCCCAAAACCTGCTCAACCTTAAAGGGATATATAATTCCCTCAACATCACGGTAATCATCAAAATCGGTAATCTGTTTAAATACACCCTGAGGGGTGATTATATCTTTCGAATCCCGTACTTTCCAACCAGTTTGCATATCATAATACTGATGCCATTCTGCTCCATTTGGAAGTGTTAATAAAATATTGAATGCATTTTTCCCGTCAATAAGTTCTGTACCATCGTATCGCAGCTTTAGATTATATAATTCAGGATCAAGCATTAACTCCATAATTGCATCATAGCTAAGCTTTACTAACTCATCTCCATTAATTTCCTCCTTAATATCATTGATTATTTTCCTTCCCCGGCTTCCATTAAAAATTATTTTTTGTTCCACATCCCCTACAATTATTCTTTGAAGAAGCTTGTTGGGTGATTTCTGTAAAAATACAATTCTAGTTTCAACTCCTTGCACATTTCCTTTTACATTAGTAATCCTATCGTTAATTCGCCGAAGATTTTCTTCGCCCCCAATTGCTGTAACATATTTTACTAAAACTTCTTTAGCAAAAGAGTTGTTCGCCGAAGAATCTATGGTTGTAATTAGTGAATCAATTATTTCTGTTGAATCGAAATTAGCGTGAGTTGAAGATATTGTTTTTACAAAAGCGGAGACATCTACGCAATACGAAACAAGAAATATGGTAAACAGCAATATGTATTTCATAAATTTTCTCCGATAATTTCTGTTTGTTTTCTCAATCAGAAAATAATAATTACTTATATAAAATTCCCAATGCTTACTCAAAATTTAATTTTTCCAGATCAATTTTATTCATATAATTATCTTTCGAAAAACGTTAAAGTATTTAAAATGAAATATTTGTTACTGCTTATCTTCTCTTTTTCCTTATGCCGGGCAATTCATGCTCAAGAACATTTTAATGTAAACGGATTAGTCGTTGATGGTAAAACAAACCTTCCTTTGAGCTTTTCAAATATCCGAGTAGCTGAATCAGCTTTAGGAACAGCAACAAATAAGGATGGTCAATTTAATCTTAAACTAAAAAAAGGAAACTATAATCTGATAGCCTCTTTTATAGGATATATTTCAGATACGATTGTAGTTGAATTAGTGTGCAATATTTCTAATGTAAAGTTCAATCTTACCGAAACTAAAATAAACTTACCCGAAGTTGTGATAACTCCAGGAATAAATCCTGCACTTGAAATAATTCGCAAGGCAATGGTTAAAAAGAAAGAACGAGAAGAAAAAATTTTAAGCTATGAGTTTGATGCCTACACAAAAGGATCAATCCGCACAGAGGATGGCCTTCAAGCCGGGCGCAACAGTGTTTCATTAGGAATAGGTTCAAGCGATTCCTCAGAATTAAAGATTACCGGTATTCTTGAGAACCAAAGCAAGGGATTTTATAAAAAACCGGATGATTACAAAGAAATAATTTTGGCGAGAAAGCAGAGTGCAAATTTTCCCCCATCAATAAACGTATTATCAGGCGGCAGATTAATTCAAAATTTTTACAGTGACGATGTTAATTTTTTCGGAAGAGATGTTCCGGGTCCGCTTGCCGAAAATGCACTTGAGTACTACGATTATTTTTTAGAGGAAACTTTTGGATTAGATAACACACAAGTTTTCAAAATCTTTATGACAACAATTAATCGCTCCGATCCTGGATTTGAAGGAAATATTTTCATAAATGCCAACACATTCGATCTTGCGAAAGTAAATCTCCAGCTAAATAAAGCAGCAAATTTCAACGGTTTGTTTGATACCGTAAATGTATTTCAGCAGTTTTCTGTTTTTGATGATTCCATTTCTATGCCTGTTGACTACAGACTTTTTGCTAATGCTAATTATCTGGGACTTGCAAGATTCGGGTTTGAGATTAACACAATTCTTTACGATTACAAATTAAATGACCAGTTGGATGAAAACATTTTTGATAAAGCAATCGTTACTGTTCTTCCCGATGCAGACAAAAAGGATTCTTCATTCTGGCAGAACATCCAAACCATTCCTAACACAACCGAAGAAGAAATAGCTTACTTAAGAATCGACAGCTTAAAGAATGTGCCGCAAACCTTCTGGGATAATTTTTCGATTCTCTCACCACGAATGCAGCTGAACGATAATTTGTCTGTAAGTGCGCCAATTTCAATGTATCACTTTAACCCTGTTGAAGGACATGCTCTTGATTATGGGTTTTTCATAGATGATTTGGTTGAGGAACGGCTCAATTCAAGTTTAAATTTCTCATACGGTTTTGCAAATAAGAAATTAAAAACGGATTTTTTGATACAGTACCTGCTCGGCAATTACAGAACTACCGAATTAAACTTCGGTACTTTTAATAAAACCAAAATACTTTTCGGTGAATCGGATAATTACAACGAATTAACCAGCACGTTATTGGCTTTGCTCTCTAAATACAGCTTTAGAGATTACTATTATTCTAAAGGTTTTTCTCTGGGAATTTCCGGGGAAGTTCTTCCCATTTTACGATTGGGTGTAGGATTTGAAAACCTTCATGATAGAAGTGCAGTAAACAATTCAGATTTTTCATTCTTTGCAAAAGATAAAATGTATCGTGCGAATAAAACAATTGATAATGTAAAAGTGAATGCTATCACTGCAACCTTTAAGATTGATTTTAGGGATTATATTGAAGACAGATTTTATCGGCGAAGAGTAAATACCGGAAAAACCTTTTTTACTTTAGAAGGTTCAATGATGTATTCCAATTCCGGTTTCTTGAAAAGCGATGTTGATTTTAATAAGTATGATTTTACTTTTTACGGAACCATCAACTCATTTAGAACCGCCAGATTTGATTATAAGCTCTATGGTTTTTATAACAACGGAAAACTGCCATTCCAGCTTTATTATGCTGTTCCAGGTAACTTTGATTTAGCATCAAAAAATTTTTCTTTCCGGACATTACAAGTTAACGAGGTTATTTCGGATCGAGCTGTTTCTTTAAATCTCGAGTACAATTTTAGAGATGAATTATTTAAGTTGTTAGGAATTCCAGGATTAAAGGATTGGGGAATTCAGCTCAATACATTCCTCAACATAATGTATTCAAATCCGAGCGATGATGCAAAATTCAATACATTACTGCAATCAAAAAGTTATTTGCTTCCATTTTATGAAACCGGTTTTTCCATTGGACATGTCTTGGTGCCAATTCAAATTGAATTTGCATGGAAGCTGAATTACCTCGACGAAAATAATTTCAGAATCGGGATTAATACTTTTATCCTTTGATTAGATAACCGGATGGTTTAAAATAAAAAAGCGCTCAAAAGAGCGCCTTGAGAATCAGTTGTTAATATTGTTAGGCCTTCGATTTTGCTTCGCTAACAACGATGTTTCTTCCGTCTAGATCTTTTCCGTTAAGAGCCTGAATGGCATTGCTTGCCTCAGATTCTTCTGCCATTTCTACAAAACCGTAACCTTTGGACCTGCCAGATTGACGATCTGTAATAACTTTAGCTGAAACGACTTTGCCATGTGCTTCAAACGCAGCTTTCAAAGCGTCGTCGTTAACGGACCAGGGAAGACTTCCCACAAACAGTTTAGTACCCACTAAGTAACCTCACAAAAAATAAGTAAAAAAATAAACTCGGCTCAAAAGAACCTTAATTGAACATACAACTAATATTTTAAAAATACAAAAGAATTTTTTTTAAAATCATTGACATTTTTATCATTGTGATTTAAATCAGATGTGCATGTAACCCTTTGTTTTAGGGCATTAGCTTGTTTATAGCAGAAGCTAAATTTTCTATTGGAATAATTTTTATTAAAGAATCCTTAACAGATTTGTAATTGAAAGAGGGAATTAAGACTGTATTAAAACCAAGCTTTTCTGCTTCCTGAATTCTCTTATCTATATGACCAACGCTTCTGACTTCCCCACCTAAACCAACTTCACCGATAATAACAGTTTCGTTATCAATTACCTTATCAAGCAAACTTGATGCAATGCTGCAGCAAACAGCTAAATCAATTGCCGGCTCGGTAATTCTTATTCCACCCGCCATATTTAGAAATACATTATTGGCCGAGAGACGAAAACCCGCACGCTTTTCTATCACGGCAAGCAGAATGGCTAACCTTCTGTAATCAAAACCAGTTGCAACCCGCTGTGGATTTCCAAAGTTTGATGGGGTAACTAATGCCTGCACTTCTAAAAGAATCGGTCGCGTTCCTTCAATGCTTGATGTTACTACAGAACCGGAGGTTTTCCTTTCACGTTCGCTTAAAAATAATTTGCTGGGATTTTTAACCTCCACCAAGCCGTCTTCATGCATTTCGAATACGCCAATTTCATTTGTATTGCCATATCTATTTTTCTGTGCCCGTAAAATTCTGAACGAATGGTGATGTTCGCCTTCAAACTGGATTACGGTGTCAACAATATGTTCAAGAACCTTTGGACCGGCGATCAGTCCTTCCTTTGTTACATGTCCAATCACAATTACACAGAAATGCTTTTTCTTTGCTTCTTCCATTAAAGCAACAGTGCATTCTCGTATTTGAGTCATAGTGCCTGGAGAATTATCAAGCTCGCTTAATGATACTGTTTGAATTGAATCAATAACAACTACAGAGGGAGAAATTTTTTCGATTGTATCCAAAATTGTTCGGAGATCGGTTTCGGGCATCACATAAAAATCGTCTGAAGTAATTTTGAGCCGTTCGGCTCTTAGCTTAATTTGTTTTGATGACTCCTCACCCGACACATATAATGCCGGCGCTTTAAGATTTGCACATGCTTGCATTGCAAGAGTGGATTTCCCGATTCCAGGATCACCACCAAGAAGAATAACAGAACCGGGCATTAATCCGCCGCCGAGAACTCTGTCGAATTCCTCAATGTTAGTTTTGATTCTATCATCTTCAGTTGCAGCTATTTCATTTATTCTGCTAATTGTGACTTTACTTTTTGCAGCGGTATGTTTTTTCTTACCGCCTTCCACTAATTCCTCAACAAATGAATTCCAGCTTTCACATTCCGGACATTTTCCAATCCATCTAAGCGATTCATAGCCGCAATTAGAACAAATATATTTTAATTTGGTTTTCGACATGTTATTGGCGATAAGTTGTTAATGAAAACTACAAATATTTTCATACTTATACGAGAAGAAAGTATCGTCAATTGCACACAGATGACACTGATGCGACTGATAATCGCTGATGTAAATCCGCGTAAATCCATTAAACGTGTCTACCTCTGGAGGATCAGTTTAATCCGTATTCTATTACTACTTTTAAAAGAATTTAGCTTTGGACAAAGAATCCGAATTATTAATTTTTCACATATTCCAAAAAATTTTTTGTAAAATATCATGAAAACAGAAATCCGACCAACATTAACTCTAATTATTGCATTGGCATTACTAAACCTAATAATTCATCTCATCACAACTGGATTTTTTGCTTACGGAATTTTCCGTGATGAGCTTTATTACCTTGCCTGTGCCAACAGACTTGACCTTGGTTATGTTGATCATCCGCCATTGTCGATTTACATTCTCGCCATTTGGAAGTGGTTGTTTGGTGATTCAATGTTCGCTATAAGACTTGTTCCTGCGATTATTTCATCGCTAGCTTTATTCATGCTGGGAATTTTTACTAGCAGATTAGGCGGTGGAAGAGCAGCTATCATAATTTCAATGCTTGCTTATATGCTCACTCCAATTTTTCTTGGAATGAATACAATTTTCTCCATGAACACATTCGATTTTCTTTTCTGGATAACCTCTGCTTATTTTCTTTTAAGAATCGTTCGGGAAGAAAATAAAAAACTCTGGATTTGGCTTGGTGTTGTAATCGGATTTGGACTTCTCAACAAAACCAGCATGCTGTGGCTGTCCTCGGGAGTTTTCCTGGGTATAATTTTTACTCCTTTAAGAAAAGATTTGAAAACAAAATATCCTTACATCGCTGCTTTGATTGCTCTGCTTATCTTTTCACCTTTTATTATTTGGAATATCACACAAGATTTTACTCATCTTGAGTTCATGCGAAATGCCGCATCAAGAAAATACGGCGGGCTTACACCAATGTCTTTTATTATGGATCAGTTTTTAATACTAAATCCGTTGGCAATTTTTATCTGGCTTCCCGGATTTTATTTTTTCTTTTTCAATAAAGAAGGTAAAAAATATAAAGCAGTCGTGTTTATCTGGATTGCTACATTCTTAATTCTCTTAATTAACATACACAGCAAGGGAGAATATATTGCCGCAGCTTACCAAATTCTTTTTGCAGGGGGCGCTGTTATAGTTGAAAAATGGAGCACTAAGAGAAGAAACTGGATTAAATTAGCAATTGCTATTCCTGCCATACTATTGGGAATAATTCTTTCACCATTTGCCCGTCCAACCATTTCTCTTGAACAATTCCTAACATTTCAAAGAGCATTGGGATTAGAACCTCCAAGTAACGAAGGACAAAGTCTCAACAGGGGTATTCCTCAATTTTATGCAGACATGCATGGATGGGAAGATCTCGCAAAGAATGTTTCAAAAGTTTATCAATCCTTACCTGAAGAAAAAAGAAAAACCACGCTTGTTTACTGCAGTAATTATGGAAAAGCCAGCGCAATAGAATACTACAGTAAGAAATATCCGCTCCCAAAAGTTATTTGCCCGCACAACAGCTATTGGTATTGGTGGCCCGATGCGAAAAACTATACAACAATAATTATTATCGGCGGAGAGATTAAAGATCATCTTCAAGCACTTAAAGAAGTTGAGGTCGTAGGTGTTCATCATACAGAATATGCAATGCCATATGAAAACAATCTAACAATTTTTATTGGCAGAGGATTAAAAAGATCGATCGAGGAAATTAGAAGAAGCGATAAGATATTCATTTAGCCTTGAGCTTACCAAGTCACACAAGGCAATAGAACCACATAGTGGCAGGCGCTGATAACGCAGATCAATTATTATTTGCACAGGTATCAATCCGTGATAATCCATTAAATTCAAGTGATCCCCAACACATCTAACACTCACCCATATTGCTTTTAGAGTTACCACTGAATAGTTTAACGTATTCCGTGAGTGAAAGATTTTACATCGTCAAATTCTCATCTTAACTTTCACTCATTACATCTTACCACTGCCGGACAAATATCGGTCGGGTTAATTTAACATTTATTAATAATTTATTAGGAGTTTCTATGCGAAACTTTTTATTCATTGCGTTTACAACCGCAGTGTTTTCTGTACTTATTCTATTGCAGTTTAACTGTACACAGCAGGTCGAACAAAAAATGCTCTCTCAGGAAGAATTAATAGCAAGGGGAAAATACATAGTTCATACCGGTGGGTGCGGCGATTGCCATACACCTAAAATTATAACAGCAAATGGGCCAATAGAAGATACAACAAGAACACTTGCTGGATTTCCAGAAGGCGAAATGCTTCCACCTCTTGATGTTAAAATGGTAGCACCGGGTAACTGGTATACAACTGAAAAGAATCTAGCTGCATGGGTTGGTCCATGGGGGATTTCATTTTCTGCTAACCTTACACCGGACAATGGTACTGGAATTGGAGGTCTTTCAGAAGAAATGTTCATTAAGACTTTGAGAGAGGGAAAGTTTATGGGCGTCGGGAGACCCTTATTGCCGCCAATGCCTTGGCCGACTATCGGTCAAATGACTGATGAGGATCTTAAAGCAATGTATGCTTACCTGCGAACTTTAAAACCCATAAATAATAAAGTACCGGAACCCGTTCCGCCGAATAAACTGGCAGAATATTTTGCTAAAAAGTAAATGATAAAATAAAAAACCTTCGAGGTTGCAAAAAAAACCTCGAAGGTTACAATAAAGTGTTGCTATTTAGATTATCCTAGCGGTATTTTTTCTTTGTTCTCCTTCAACCAACTATCAAAACTTTTAAGCGCAGGATTAATTGACTTCGAGAATTCAATACTTCTTGCACCACAAAAATAGTCTGCAAAATCGTGGTTATACTGAAACATATTTCCAAGATCATCAGCGCCGGGAAAACCAAAGCTGCGGTAAACATCAAAAGGAACAGCGTTATAAACAACTTCCTCACCAAAAAACTTAGTGAATGTATCTGCCATCTGTTGAATTGTTAAATGCTCACCGGCTATTCCGACTTTTTTTCCTATAAATTCATTTCCTTTTTCGAAAATTCCATAAGCACATTTACCAATATCCCCTGCTGCGATCCCAGCAAGTTTTTTATCTCCCATAGGAATTGTAAGTGCCAGCTTACCATCCGGTCCTCTTTTAGGTTGCATTCCGAAATAAATAAAATTTTCCCAATAGAAAGATGTTAAGAGAAATGTTACTGGTAAATTCAGGTCCGTAAAAAATTTATCGGAGCTGCCTTTGGAATCGAAATGCGGGACTTTATATTTTCCATGAATTGTGGGCATTCGTTTATCATCAATAGGAATCCAATCGCGCGAATCTTCTAAAGTTGACCAAATAATATGCTTAACGGCGGTTTCCTTTGCTGCTTTTGCAATGGATGCTATTTGAGAAATTTCCTTTTCCGCTGAAAAGTGTTCCCAGAAAAATGTGACCGCATAAACTCCGTATGCATTTGTAAATGCAGAACGGATACTTTCGTAGTTATCAATGTCAACTGCGACTACCTCTGCTCCTAATTCCGCTAATGCTTTTGCTTTGGGCGAATTAACATCGCGGGTTAAAGCACGTACGCTAAACTCGCTGAATTTGTCATTTAAGATTGCACGAACCAAACCGCCGCCTTGCGCTCCTGTTGCACCCAGTACGGCAATTACTTTTTTGCCTGCCATTATTACTCCTTGTAAAATAATTATGTGAATTGATTGCAAGCTAACGGAAAAACTATCGCTGGACAAGGGAAAGAAAATGAACTATGATGTGGATCATATGCGGATTTTATAGGGGCTTACGTGTCCTATTTTACTTTTCGATTTTTTGACTTGCTTCGATTCGCGTATGTCAATTCTTTGCTGGAATTAAATTGTTTATTCATCAAGATTAATTGACATAGAAAAAATTTGTATCAACAGTCTTAGTTTGTTAGATTTTAACCACATTTCTTTCAAGATTGAAAAAACAACAAAATGCATTACAGACATAATGAATTAAAGCTTTTCGACGAAGAACAAGTTACGCCCCAAGTAACAAAACAAAAAGGTGTAACAACCGAAAAGTTAACAAGGCTTGATATAAATGAAGAATTAAGAAAAAAAATTCTTCCACATTGTCGCCTAAAAGAAGGTGAAATTTGGACTGATCCTAAAGGTAAACACAAAATCGGCTGTCTTGATGCGACAAGTAATAATGATACTAAAAAACTTTTCGGCAAAGAAAAAGCACAACTTGTTATAAATGATCCACCATATAATGTTGTGGTCGGCAATGCTAATACTAAAAGTTTGTCTAAGATGGATATAAAAAAATACATGGATTTTTCCAAAAACTGGGTTCAAAATGTAGTATCGATTCTAGATAAAAATGCAAGTTTGTATATCTGGTTGGGTGCTGATCAGAATGATGGTTTTCAACCACTACCTGAGTTTATGATAATGATGAGAGAACTTAAAGAATTAAGCTCACGAAGCTTCATCACAATGAGAAACCAACGTGGTTACGGAACGCAAAAGAATTGGATGGCAGTGAGACAAGAACTTTTATATTACATAAAAGGAGAACCGCCATTCACTGTGATTTATACTGACATCCCAAAAATTTTAAGGGGTTATTACAAAGAAATTAATGGGAAAGTCACTGAAAATTTCGAGAGAAGTAAATCGCTAAATATTAGACCAGGAAATGTTTGGGTAGATATTCAGCAAGTGTTTTACAGAATGGAAGAAAACATTCCGGGAGCTTATGCTCAAAAACCACTAAAAAGTATAAGTCGAATTGTTGAGGCAAGTAGTAAAAAGAATGATTTAGTTGCCGACTTCTTCAGTCACAGTGGTGCAACTTTAATTGCTGCTGAACAACTCGAAAGAGGTTGTTATGCTATGGAGCTTGACATAGTGTTTGCCGAACTCTCTATACGGAGATTAGAATATTACAGAAAAACCGGTAAAACCGGTTGGCAGTTGAATAATCCTTTTCCTGAAGTAAAAGTTTGAGCATTGATGGAGAAGAGTTAAAAACAAATAACTAAAAAACGGTCTCTGTACAAGGAAAAGAAAATGAACTATGATGTAGATCATACGTGGATTTGTTAGGGACTCTCACAACACTTACCCGATTACTTGCATTCGTTTCTCCATGGTAAAAAAGAATGAAGGCGATTTTGCAGATGAATAGTAAAACGTACTAAGTAATTATCTGCACGCTATGATTTTTTTTCTTAGTTTTGTGCGTTACAATTAAGTTTAAAAACTAAATAGATTATAGCTTCTCTACAATAAAGATAATTTATACAAGTTTTATTAAACAAATAACAATAATTATTTTTTTGAACGACTTATTACTTTAAGTGAGATTATTAAAACATATTACTTGCTATTGAGTTGGATTTAACATGTATCAACATCAAGAAAAAAACAAAAATGAAATTATTAATCAATTTTGCAACCATTGTGGGAGAAGTGTTAAACTAGGTTCTGGCATGTTTGTGAATAGAATTCCAGATATGAATGATTTGATTACTCGAATCAGTAATAAGCGAAAATTTCCAAAGGGAGATTTTGTTTGCATTGAGTGTGATGAACATTCTGAGAGGAATCAGTAATGGATTTTATTTCTGAAAAAGTAATTGAAGATATTCTAACAATAGACAAATCAATTTTAGCAGAGTTATTGTCCGCCAATCCCTCGGAATTAAGCTTAATATCCCGTCAGAAGATACTCAATTCAGGCAAATTAGATCTTCTATACCTATATAATGATGAGTTATTGTTAATTGAAATAAAAGTTGTTCGGTTTTATCCCGATATTATAAAACAAATTCAGAATTATTTTTATGATTTAATTGAACTTCAGAATAAGAATAAATTAATTAGGTCTAACATTAGAAAATATGTTTTAGTTACAGAATCGACAGAAAATGATAGAAGGACATGCCAAGCAGATTCAATAGAAATCATTAATTATAAACCCAGAGAAATACTTTATAAATTTTATGAAAATTTTAAAGAATTATCTCATTTTTTAAAAATACAATCTGGTGATTACGGAGTTGTAAGATTATCATTACTAGCTTCAACGATTAATTATATTTCGGAGGGATATCTACTAAAAAAGATATGTGAATTAGAAAATAAATCTGAAAAAACGATAAAAAATAGAATTTCCGTTAGCATTTTATTAAATCTAATATCTAAGTACAAGGGAGAGTACTTTCTTACTGAATTGGGAAGTGCTTTTAATAATAGTTATAAAACTAACTCAGATTCATTAAACCAAGCACAAAGAGAATTATTATCAGATTTCATTAAAGAACATCCTTTTTTCTCATCTATTTCCTATACGATTTTATCGTTAGTCGAAAGTGTTTTTGTATTGTCAAAAAATAGTTATCCGGTTTCATTCGAAACATTAAAAGACTATTTCGTTAAATCTGTTGGGAAAACCACTACTTGGAAAGCGGATAAAGCACAATCTACTGCAACTTACATATTCTCAAATTATGCTTGTGAATTAGATTTCCTCATAAAAATAAGTAATAATTTTTATCTAACCCCGAGTGGTATTCAGACAGTACTTTTATTGCAATTAAATAGGGCAATAAAATTAATTGAATCTCAGAAGTAATATTTAAGATCGCTCAAAGAAAATGATGTGCTAGTTGACTTTGATGCAAGAACTGGGCACAATCATGGAACGAAATTCAGGATAAAACAAAATAAGCTTCCCCTTTTGTACGAGCACGTAATAGAAATATAATTTTTTAACTACAAAAACTTCCCCACAACCTCTTCAACCTTACTTAACGCCGCTTGAATATTCGCAACATCTTTTCCTCCTGCAGTTGCGAGGTGGTTTTTGCCACCGCCGCCACCACCGACAAGTTTTGCAATCTCACCAACAATTTTTCCGGCGCTCAGCTTTTTCTCTTTAATAAGATCATCAGACACAACGCAAACAATGCTGACTTTTTCATCAATAACCGAGAACAAAACTCCGACTCCGCTTTTAATTTTGTTGCGCAGTTCATCGCCCATGCTTTTTAATTCTTCAACATTTCCAGTTTTTACAATTGACTTGTAAACATTAACTCCATTCACCTGGGAGGACTGTGATAGGATTGAATCAACTTGTCCAAGCTTTTCCTTAAGCATCAGCTCGGAGATTTCCTTCTCCAATTTCTTTTTTGCTTCAAGCAGTTCAGCTATTCTATCATCGGAGTGCTTCAGCTTTTCAATCTGATTGTCAATAAACCTTTCTACTCCCAATCCGGTAACGGCTTCAATTCTTCTTACTCCGCTTGCAATGGAGGATTCACTGATAATTTTAAACAAACCAATCTGCGATGAATTTTGAACATGTGTTCCGCCGCAGAATTCAAGACTGAAATCGCCGAACTGAACAACATTAACTTTATCTCCATACTTATCGCCAAAGAACATCAGCGCGCCCATTTTCTTTGCAACTTCAAAAGGAATATTACGATGATGCTGAAGCTGAATATTTTTTCTAAGCTCTTCATTCACCAGCGATTCCATATCCTTTACTTCGCTTGGAGATAATTTTGCAAAATGAGTGAAGTCGAATCTCAATCTATCCGGACCAACATACGAACCCGCTTGATGAACGTGTGTCCCAAGTATTTTTCTCAAGGCAGAATGCATAAAGTGAGTCGCTGTATGATTGCGCATAATATCCCAGCGTCTGTTCTCATCAACTTCAGCAATTACATCGGCACCGGTTGAAATTAAAATGTTCGATTCATTCTCGATAACGTGAACCGTCTTATCATCAATTTTTGTTACATCAACAACCAGCAGCTTCACATATTTTGTGGTAAGATTTCCAAGGTCATCTATTTGGCCGCCCGCTTCAACATAAAATGGAGTTTTATCAAGAATCACCAAATCATTTCCGTTTTCTTTTTTATGTCCGATAATTTTTGAGGTTGATTTCAATTCATCATAACCGGTGAACAATGGTTTATCCTTCGATACAAGCTCAAACAAGCTAAGATCGCCGACAGAAATATTCACCGAAGTAAATTTATCTTTAGCAGAATCTCTTGCTCTTTGCTTTTGCGAATTCATCAGCTCGTTAAATCCGGCTTCATCAACAGTAAATCCTCTTTCACGAGACATCACATTCGTTAGATCAACAGGGAATCCAAATGTATCATAAAGCATAAACAGATCTTCGCCGGGTATCACTTTAACTTTATCTTTACTCAATCCTTTGATAAGTTCTTCAAACAAATCGATTCCTCTGTCAAGTGTTGCATTGAAATTTACTTCTTCGCCTTTTATTACCTTCTTCACATACTCCTTCTTTTCCTTTATTTCCGGAAAAACATCTCCCATAGTTTGAACGAGAGTATCGACAAGCTCAAATAAAAATGGCTTATTGAGATCAAGTTTTCTTCCGTAGCGGGCTGCCCTTCTCAAAATTCTGCGGAGAACATATCCTCTACCATCATTCCCTGGAACAGCTCCGTCTGCTATTGCAAATGTTAAGGTTCGGATATGGTCTGCAATTACACGCATCGCTACTCTTTTTTCCTCGCCTGCCGAATGATACTTCATTCCAGAGATTTCAGCGACAGCCTCACTCAACGGAGAAAAAACATCTGTGTCATAGTTAGAGGATTTCTTTTGAAGAATGGCACAGACACGCTCGAATCCCATTCCCGTATCTACATGCTTTGCGGGAAGCTCGTGAAGTTTACCTTTTTCATCTCTGTTGTACTGAATGAAAACCAAGTTCCAAATCTCGATGCATTCCGGAACTCCGGCATTCACATATTTTGGATTATCGTAATCATCTCCAACATTGATGTGAATTTCCGAGCAGGGTCCGCAAGGTCCCGTTTCTCCCATTTCCCAGAAATTATCTTTCTCATCAAAGCGTAAAATGTGCTTTGGATTTATATCGGTTTTAGTTTTCCAAAAGTGGAACGCTTCGTCATCGGTTCTGTAAACTGTTGCCCATATTCTTTCCTTCGGAAACTTCCAAACTTCGGTTAAAAGTTCCCAAGCCCATTCAATTGCTTCAGCTTTGTAGTAACCTGTCCCGATGCCGTCAGACGAATTGGGGTCCCCGAAGGACCAATTGCCGAGCATCTCAAAAAATGTGTGATGATATGTGTCGTGCCCGACTTCTTCAAGATCGTTATGCTTTCCGCTAACACGAATACATTTCTGAGTGTTGACTGCGCGTTTGTATTCACGTGTTCCTTCTGCGAGAAATACATCTTTAAATTGATTCATTCCCGCATTTGCAAAAAGTAATGTGGGATCATCGAATGGAACTACGGGTGCGCTTGAGACTATTTTGTGCTCTTTGCTTTTGAAGAAGTCTAAAAATTGTTGTCGTATTTCTTTTGATGTCATATTGATTGGTTAAATGTTGTGCAAAGATAATAATTTGAGAGTTAAGCTTGAATAATTGGTTGGACTGTGCTCTAACCAAGTAGGGAACAACCTCCTGGTTGTTCCACAGCCGGTTCGTGATAGGCAGCGATTTAGGATTGAATTTGAGTGTAGATTTGTACAGAGTAAATTATTTTCTAGGCTTTCATGAACCATTTCACGAAAAGGAGAACTGGTTGTAGAGGTTAAATTGTAAGGAACAATCTCCCACCTATCTTGTAATTACCTTTATCGAAACTGATTATGCACAATAAATAAGCTGATAAGGTTATTCTTTTAGATTTCGGAATGTTACTAAGGTAAGAAAAACCCGCATTAAGGTCTTCAGCATATTAGAAGAAAATCGATTACAATATTTTATGAGTGACTTTTATTCCCAATCACACCAAAACAAATTTCATGAATACCTTAGTAACACTACTATAAGATAATGACCAAACCTTAGCAGCTTATTGTAATTCTACGAAACATAACTGTGATTTTCTGAATCATTTCATGACAAGGAGAAGTGGTTGTATCACAAATTGGTTCGTGACACACTATAGGTTTTATTTCTATTTCTTTTAATTAGTCAATATCAATTTGCATTTTATAAATTTTTCCATCGGGTGATTGAAACACAATTTTTCCATCTCTGCTTACCCAAGGATATAATGCGGGTTTATCAAATCCATAAGTTAAGTCTGCCAGAAATTTGCCATCATATTTGTAACAGTAAATTTCGGAGTCTTTAATTTCATGGCCGTCATCTTTAACTACCATAAAAATAAGATGCTCATTGTTTATCCAAGAAGGATATTCACCCATTCCGAAATCGTACGTTGCTTCGGTTTTTGTATCGTAAACAAATATTCCTTTCCCGGCAACACTGATGGCTGCTTTAGTATTATCGGGAGTCCATTCAACAAAAAGGTATTCGCCTTCAACCGGTTTTAGTATAGTTGGAATTCCATTTTCCACTTCGATTATATTTCTGCTGTTGCTGACTTTAAATGATTGATCACCGCCGATTATTAAAGTAAAACTTTTAAAATTAGATATACCCTCTTCCCACCAAACAGAATTTCCATCCAATGACCAGAACGGCATTCCAACCTCATCCAATGAACCGGAAAGATTTTGTTCTTTACCTTGAAGATCAAACATCATCACAGCACTCTTCTTAGTTTTGAAGTCGTCTTCCCAAAAGTTAACCCGCGTTGTAATTGCCTCAGAATTTGCAGACCATTTCATATTCCATCCGGTGGCTGCGTAATAGGTTAATTGTTTTATTTCGCTGCCAAAGTAATCGGTTATAAAAATTCCGTTGTTGCCTAATCCGCCGAATGCAACTTTTTTCCCATCCGGCGAAATTTTAGGCATGTTGTATTCTTCAAAGCCGGATGCGAGTAACGTAATTGGTTCAATAATTTTTACTTGCTGTGAAAAAGTCTGGGATAGCGCACAGACAAATAGAAAGAATACTAATGAAAGAATCGTATTTTTCATTTTTTAACCTTGCTATTTTTTTTTAGTAATAAAATTAATGCTGTTACAATAATTATAACAGGCCAATACTTAACGCTTATGCTCAATGTTGATTTTAGGAAATCATTCAGGTTGAAAGTCCCAAGCTTCGCAAAGAAAAAGATTCCCGATATTAAAAAGATTACCGAAATAGCCAGCAGAAGCTTGTTTGATAAATCATCAATAAATAAAATTAAGAATGCAGTTCCAAGAATAAAAAAGATTGAGGGTAGAACAACATTTGACAGCTTTAGGAAATCGTAATTATTCATTATAAAAAGTTCAATCCCAATTAAGAAAGCAACCGCCCCGACAAACAATAAATTTCTTTTTTGCCTTCCCATCGAAAGATAAACTGTACCGATGCCATAAAAGATCAGAGCATACCCGGCTAATTCAATGTAGAGCAAATTAATGAAACCGATGATCTTTAATAAAATTGACAGAGCAATGAATATTAATAGATAAATAATTATAGAGTGATTATTAGACACAAGATATATTTAAATAATTGCGAAAATATTATGATAATTCAAAGATAAGTAATTCTTAATTTATTTGGTGTCCAGCAATAACTGAGTGGAGAAAAGCAATGTTGAGCAAATGCAAAAACTTCTAAATTTAATTTTCAAAATTCGATGTTCATTACTTAATTGAGCATTGAATAGAGAATCCTAAATTGTTAGAAGATTTATCTGCAAAGTATTAAAAAATCCTAAAGTATCCTTTGTCCCATGCTAGAAGCAACGAGTTCGGCGGCGAATATCGCACTCTTATTTTTGTCATCTAGAATCGGATTCACTTCTGTAACTTCGAGAGAGGACATGCAGCCACATTCTGCTATCGATTCCATTAACAAATGAGATTCGCGAAAACTTAAACCGCCGGGAATTGACGTTCCGACACCAGGGGCAAGAGTTGGATCAACACTATCCAGATCAAAGCTTACATGAATGTGATCAACCTTTTCTTTGAACTGTTTAAGTACACGAGCAATAATTCTGTGAATTCCGAGTTTGTCAACGTCAGACATAGTGTAAACAGTCAGATTTAATTGCTTAATGTTCTTCTTCTCAAACTCATCAATGCTTCTTACACCAATTAGTACTGTGTTTTCCGGTTTGAGCTTCGGTGAAAATCCATAAAAGTTTACAAGCTTTTCATTTCCTAAACCAAGATTTGCAGCTAATGGCATTCCATGAATATTTCCGGTAGGAGTTGTTTTATCAGTATTCATATCAGCATGGGCATCAATCCAAATTACACCAAGCTTCAATTTATTTTTTCTGCAATAAGAGGAAATACCGGCAATTGTTCCAATTCCCATTGAGTGATCACCGCCAATGCAAAGCGGAAAATAATTTTGTGAAAGTGCCTTTTCAACCTTTTGAGCTAATATTTTTGATGTCCTTAATATTTCATTAAGATATTTCAGTTTAAAATTTCCAATTTCTTGCTTCTCTTTTATTTGAATGATTATATCTCCGTCATCGATTATCTTGTAACCTAGATTCTGCAGTTGTTTCGGTAAGCCGGCAATTCTCAAAGCTGATGGACCCATGTCAACGCCTCGTCTGTCAGCTCCGAGATCCATTGGAAAGCCAATGAGATTCACAGTTTTAGAGTTAGTTCTTCTCACAAATTCATTCCTTAAATGTAATTTTGCAACATAGACTTAAAGAAAGTTAAAAAGTTTTAGTTGGAATTGCTAACAACGATAGCACACAGAAAAAGATTGATAGAATGTTGATCCGTTAGCTAACAGCTTATGAATTATACTGATCGGCAAGGTCTTCTTTGCGGTTTTGCGTCATTGTATGAAAATAATTTTCACTTTACAAATATAACTGCTCTAAGCTATTCTCTCCTATAATTCTTATATTTTGACAGAAAAAAATAATTTATTACAAGTTCAAGCTTTATGGTAGACACCTTTAGAGAACCTCTTATCAGCGTTGGAATACTTACCAATACTAAAGTCACGTTCGAGCTTTATGGTGATTTTAAAACAAACGTAAGTACAAAAAATACGAACGGAATATTCACCGCTGAAATTATTAACGGCGAAATAGTATGCAATTCCGTAAAGGTAAAACTCACCTCCAAAGATGAATTGATTTTCGAACCAAATGATCTAAAAACAGATACTTTTTTAATACGCGATGTGACTATTGGAGTTAAGTTTCACTGGGAAAGAAAACAAAAACAGCGCTTTTCAGGCTTACTCAAGCTTAAAAAAGATAAAGATGAGATTGCTGTCATAAATATTCTACCAATTGAAAACTATTTGTCCAGCGTTATATCTTCAGAGATGAGTGCAAAATCATCATTGCAATTATTAAAAGCTCACGCAATTGTCTCGAGAAGCTGGCTTCTCGCTCAAATAGAAAAATCCAGATCATTGAAAAAAGCAAAAGCAAAATATTCATCATCATTCGAATCTGACGATGAGCATATAAAATGGTACGACCGTGAAGATCACGAATTGTTTGATGTCTGCGCAGATGATCATTGTCAAAGGTATCAGGGTGTAACAAAAATTTTTACCGAAATTGCACGCGATGCCGTTACTCAAACACATGGTATTGTGCTTGTGAGCGGAGAAAAAATTTGTGACGCGCGATATTCAAAATCGTGCGGAGGAATTTCGGAATCGTTCGAAAATGTGTGGGAACCAATAAAGTATGATTATTTAATTTCGATCAATGATTACAAATTTCCCCCGGAAAATTTCAACACAGATTTTTTGAATGAAAGGAATTCCTTAAAATGGATAAAAGGAAATCCTGCATCCTATTGCAATACAACCGATAAAAAAATATTATCTCAGGTTCTCTTAGATTTTGATCAGGAGACAACGGACTTTTTCCGATGGAGGGTTATCTATACGCAAGCAGAATTATCCGAAATAATTAAAGCTAAAAGCGGAATCGATTTCGGAAATATCATCGATCTTGTTCCAACTGAGAGAGGGAAATCATCTCGATTAATTAAACTGAAGATTGTTGGAACAAATAAAACTATGGTCGTTGGTAAGGAGTTGGAAATCAGAAAATTTCTATCCAAGTCGCATCTTTACAGTTCTGCAATCGTCATTGAGAAATCAGATATTCAAAACGGAGTACCGCAAAAGTTTGAAATTTTTGGCGCCGGTTGGGGGCACGGTGTTGGTCTTTGTCAAATAGGTGCCGCCGTTATGGCCGAAAAGGGGCATGAATTTGATGAAATTCTTCTTCATTATTTTAAGAACGCCGAGCTTAAAAAGATTTATTAGTAACTGCCTTGCGCATTTGCCATGCTGTCCGTCAATTGACGAATGGTTTCTCCATAGGAGTCCTATGGACAGCATCTCAGAATAGCGGAAAAAGAAGATTCCGAAACAATCCGCCTGAGGCGGACGGAATGATAAACCGAGTTATTCTTATTATCTCTGCATAAGGTGGCTAAGCAATTAAGTTTGCTAAAATACTCCGGAAGAAAATGATTTTACATCCCCATTTCACATAACAAAAAGATATAATTATTGATGCCATGAAAATTCTTTATTCGTGTTTATCTAAAAGCTGGGGGGGAATGGAAATGTATACTCTTACCGCAGTACGACAGCTTTTGAAAAGAAATATTACAGTTGAACTTCTATGTGCCGAAGAATCCAGAATTCACATTGAGGCAAATAACTTTGGATTGATAGTTCATCCTCTCAAAATATCATGGTTATCAAATGCCTCAAACGTACTGAGATTAGCTTCCCTTATTCGGCGCAGCAAATACAACCTGATTCACACACAAGCATCATTTGATTTATGGTTATTAGTTCCTGCATTAAAATTATTACAGAGCAATATCCCTTTAATGCTAACTAAGCAGGTCGGCTCATTCATAATAAAAAAGGATATTTTACATAAATGGATATATACTAGACTGACTTATGCGCTTGCAATCAGTACAACCATCAAAAAAAACTTAATTGATACTTGCCCACTTCCCGAAAAAAAAGTTTTACTTTTACATAATGGTATTGACACCAATCGTTTTAATCCCGAAAAAGTTGATGCACAGAAAATTCGCAATGAGTTTATGATTACCGAGCAAGAAATTTTAATAGGAATGATGGCCAGATTCAGCCCCGGCAAGGGACATGAAGAATTTTTATATGCGGCAAGTGAACTGAATAAGAAATACCAATCATTAAAGTTTATAATCGTCGGAGAACCAAGCAGAGGAGAAAACTCTTATGCAGAATCAATTAAAAAACAGGCTTCAGATTACCAATTAAATAACTTAATTTTTGCGGGATTTCGCAGTGATACGCCTGATGTTTTAGCAGCATTGGATATTTTTGTTTTTCCTTCACATGCCGAAGCGTTCGGAATTGCTTTAGCAGAAGCTATGGCAATGGGTAAGCCATCCATCTGTTCAAATGCTGAAGGAATTTTGGACATTGCTATCGATAAAGAAACATCTCTGTTATTCGAAAATAAAAATGCGCAAGATTTGACGAAGAAAATTTCTCGACTAATTGAATCTCTAGATTTGAGACAATCTTTTTCAATTATGGCAAGGAAAAGGGCAATTGAATATTTTGATCTTGAAAAATTAACAGATAAAGTAGTTGAGATTTATAAAAAAGCTATTGGTAATACTAACCCAGTTCCTTTAGAATGAATTCAGAGCCGTTTAGGAACCGGGTTAGTTTCCTACTTTTGATGTTCGTGGCTTAATATTTATTTTTGATCAACAATTATGCATAAAGGAAGCGTTATGTCAGATTTAGTAACAGTTTTTCTTCCATTCTCAGGAAGTGACTTCACAAAAAAAACAATTAATGATTTCATTAATTCAAAGCTGGTAAAAAAAATATTCCTTCTTTCCCAAACCGATGTGGCTGATAAATTTAACAATGCTGAAGTTCTTCGTGTTGAGTCCCTTTTCAGCAGCTCAACAATAAAGTTGATGGAATCGAAGTCAGTTACAAGATACATTTTATTTCTAACTCAAGATTCTTTAATCCGCCTTGGGCAATTCAGTCTGGAAAGATTGACTGCAGTTGCTGAATTAACAGATTCAGGAATTCTCTACTCGGATTATTATGATATAAAAAATAACATGACTTCTCCTCATCCGGTTATAGATTATCAATTTGGAAGTGTGCGAGATGATTTTTCTTTCGGACCAATTCTTTTCTTTGACAGTAACGCTTTTGCAAATGCTTCTAAAGGAATTGATGAAAGTTTGAAGTATGCTGGCTTGTACGCTCTTCGGCTTGCAATTTCAAGACATTATCTAGTTACTAGAATTCCTGAATTTCTTTATTCGTCTATTGAAACAGATGAAAGAAGATCTGGAGAAAAACTTTTTGATTACGTCAATCCGAAGAACCGCGATGTTCAAGTTGAAATGGAAAAAGCTGCAACCGAACACCTAAAAAAAGTAAATGTGTACCTTCAACCAAAATTCGAGGAGATTGACCCGGGTGGGGGTGAATTTGCAACTGAGGCATCAGTTATAATTCCTGTAAAGAATAGAGCGAAAACAATTGGCGATGCAGTACAATCTGTATTAAAGCAAAAGACTAATTTTTCTTTTAACTTAATTGTAGTTGATAATCATTCGACTGATGGAACATCGAGCATTCTTCACGAATTTGGTGCAAAAGATAAGAGAGTAATTCACATTGTTCCCGAAAGAACTGATCTTGGAATCGGAGGATGCTGGAATGAGGGCGTGCATCATCAAAGCTGCGGAAGATTTTCGGTACAGCTTGACAGCGACGACATCTACAAAGACGAATCCACTTTACAAAAAATCGTTGGTGTTTTCAGAAAAGAAAAATGTGCTGTTGTGATTGGGTCGTATCAATTAACTGATTTTGATCTAAATGAAATTCCCCCGGGATTGATTGATCACCGAGAATGGACTCCCGATAATGGAAGAAATAATGCTTTACGTATAAATGGACTTGGTGCACCGCGTGCATATTACACTCCTCTTCTGCGAGAAGTTAAAATACCAAACGTTAGTTATGGCGAGGATTATGCGGTCGTGCTCGCTATGTCCCGCGATTATCAGATCGGTAGAATATATGAATCGGTGTATGTCTGTCGAAGATGGGAGGGTAATTCTGATGCGGCCTTATCAATCGAGAAGCAAAATGCACATAACACTTACAAAGATCGTATTCGTACTTTTGAGATGTTAGCACGTCAAAGGAAAAACAAAGGCCAATAGAACACGGATCAAACAGATTGAACAGATTCGAACTGATTTTAACACTATCTGATCCCAAATGCTCAATAATGTAATTGTAATAAATTCTTTAATAGAGGAGCTTATCTCCAATTCTGACTTTGCAGAAGCAGCAAAACAATTGCTTAAAGATCAAAAAAAATCATGGAAACAGCTTCACGAAGGATATAAGTCACTGAAAGAAATTAAAATCAAGACTTTTCAATTCGATGGCTTTAGAATGAAGCTGCAATTCAATCCTGGAAGATATATTTCTACTTCTGCAGAGGTTGATGAAAAATCTATTAATGATCGAAAATGCTTTTTATGCCCCACTAATTTGCCGGAAAAACAAAAAGGAATTTTGTGTGAAGATGAATATTTAATTCTCGGGAATCCTTTTCCAATTTTTCCAGAACATTTTACTATTCCAAACACGAACCACGTTCCTCAGCAGATTAAAAGTAATTTTACTCTGATGCTTAAGCTGGCGAAAGATTTATCCAAGCATTATGTCATTTTGTACAACGGTCCTAAATGCGGTGCTTCAGCACCTGATCATTTTCATTTTCAAGCGGGATCAAAAAACTTTATGCCAATTGATGATGATTTCCATCAATTAAAAAAAGAACACGGAGAAATACTTTTTGAGAATGACAGAATTACAATCGCAGCAGTTGATGATGGACTAAGAAGAATGATTTCGTTTGAAAGTATTGACACCGAGAAGCTTGTAACTGCTTTTAATAATTTCTATGAGATTTATTCATCAATCTCCTGTAATAATGGAGAGCCAATGATGAATATTATATCTGCTTATGAAGAAGAATTTGGATGGAGAGTGATAGTTTTCTTACGTGATAAGCATCGTTCTTCACACTACTTTGCTAAAGGAGATAATAAGATATTGCTTAGCGCTGCTTCTGTAGATTTGGGTGGAGTTTGCATCACCCCATTAGAAAAAGATTTTGATAAGATGACAAAAGAAAAGCTAACCGAGATACTTACTGAAGTTTCACTTAACAAAAACAGTTTTGAGTTGATCAAACAAAAATTTGATAAAGCAATTCTACGTCTAAAAATATAAATCGAGTCTATCTCCAATGTATTTTTACTGACACAATGAGCGAGTCGAAGTGTGATATTGATTAGAGCGTGTCAGTCTTCGACAAGCTCTGACTGACAATATCGAAATTATTAAAAGGTCGTTACTTTATTTATTCGAGCTCATCAAATCTCCGATAAACTTTAGGTGCTTTGATTCGGAGTTTGAAATAACAATTTTAATAATTGCAGTAAGCGGAACAGAGAGAAGCATTCCAACTATTCCCCAAATATAACCCCAAATTAAAACTGAGAATAATATTACTAATGGATTAAGATTTAATCTTTTACCGAGTATCATCGGTTCAAGCAAATTGAAAAACGCGGTTTGAATGCCGGCAACAATACCGGCTATTAGCAGTGCATAACCTATAGATTCCGATTGGATTAACGCCATTAGTGCTGGGGCAATTAATGCCACAGCCGATCCGATTGTTGGAATAAAATTGAATAGGAAAACAAACACGCCCCAAATAATTGCAAAATCTAATCCGAATATCGAAAGAACAATGCCGATTGTTATTCCAGCTCCCAAATTCATCCCTATTTTTGTTATTACATAACGCTGTATTTGATCTGTGATTGATTTTAATGTTATTGAGATTTTTAATTCTTCTCCATTTTTAATTTCATTTATTTTACTGTCAACAGAGCTGCTGCTAACGTCATCGGTTTCATTAACTTGCAGTTCCTCTTGCAGCATCTTAATCTTCATCCCTGGCACTCGTAACCCACGGTGGGCAGGCTTACTTTTAATCTCCACATATCTATGTTTAATAACTTCATACAAAGAATCGTGCCCCGAAACAACAAACACAAAAAAGAAAAGAATGAAAAGAATATTCCCCATTACTGAAAAGGTTGAAGTGAATACTCCGCCGACTAATGATTGATAGTTTATTCGTGAGAGAATATTCTGAAATGAAAAGTTGGTGAAGAACGGATCGGTAATTCCAATTGATACTGCTGTATTGCTGACAATATTGTTTAGCTTGCTTTCGTAAATCGGCAGACTTTCGCTGAAACTTAGAAACGAATCAATGATGATCTTTGATACTCCCCAGGAGAACAAAAAAGTAATTATGATATCCAAAAGAATGATTGCAAATAGCGGGATTTTAATCTGCCTAAGTTGGGAATTGAGCGGAGCAAAAACAAAAAATAAGAAGTACGCGATAACAAACGGTACAAAAATATTAGAGAGTTGTTTGAGAACCAGTCCAATTACTGTAATTCCAATTACAATTGTGAAAAACTTTATGCTGCTGTTTGTTTCAGATTCAAATATCATTTTCTTATCAATCCTGATGGTGTTTGGGGAGTTGATATAATTTTTTCAAATAACGCCCAGCGCAATTTTTCATTATCGTCTGTTCCGCCATTTTTTTCGATGTACTGCTGTATAATATCTCGACCCAAACTGTAATTTATAATATAGCTTCGATACTTTTCAAAAAATTTTAAATTCTGTTCCGCTCTTTCTTTGGATGCAAGATTATATTTTTGCAGCCAGCTAATCGTTTGTTCTTTGGTCCACTTGCCGTCGAGATAATTTCGTGCAGCTTCAATTGAAGAGTATCCTAATTTTTGAAGAAGTCGTGAAATTTTATAGTAGTTTTCTACTTTTGAGGGATCCAGATTGGTTATTGGGAAGATGACTTCCTTTTCAAATTCCATCTGAGCATCACCAGGAAAGGCAATGTCTAATCCATAGTTAGCAGTTCCCTCAGCAATAAATGATTGAGGACTGAACAATGGATAGATACAATACTCAACCCAATTTCTTTCACGATACAATTTTTCTAAACGCACATTCAAAACGTGATGACCCGGATAACCTTCATGTGCAGCAAGATCAACAGCTCGATCAATGTAACTTGGTAAATCTGTATTAACCTGAATTACGCTGAACGAATTTCCTTTATACCAGTTATAAGCACCCCATGGTTGATTTTTCACATATTCAACTTTGAACGATTCTTTAGCTGGTAATTTTATGTACTGCAATGTTCTTTTTCTGCATTCGTCAATGGCTGCTTGAAAAACAGCATTAAGCTTTTCAGTCGGAATTATAAATTGCTTTTTGTATTCCTGCCAGCGGTCAACAACATTGCCATTACCAGGAAGCAGCTTGCTTATTTCATCTACAATTCTTTGGAAGTATGCTGAATCATAAGCTGGAACTTCAACATCATAAAGTGCTTTTGCTTCTTCATCAAAACTAAGCTTTCCGCCGGCAAGCATAAAAACTTTGGTTCTCGCAGCGAGAATCTGTTTATAAATAAATCGGTATCGAAGTGTTTGCAATTCATCGGCTTGTTCATCGCTTAGGCTTTCAAGCGTATCTAATAATTTTCCCGCATCATCGTACAAGCTTTGGATGTAAGTAGAATCACTTATAGCATTGGATTTGGTTTCTGGTTTCCATTCGGTAGGACCATAATATGCATCGACATAATCGGAATCATAAATTCCGATATTTAGCACAAGCTTAACATACTGCTCTGCAACATTATTCATAGATGATTCAAGATTTTTGCTGCTTTCATTTTTTTGCTCTCCGCAAGAAAATAAAAATAATGTTGCGATGATAAAGTAACTATAAAATAATTTCAGAATCAGATTGTCAGATTGAGCTTGCCTGCTTTGGCTCGGCAGCCAAGTTGAGACAGGCCGAAATCTGACAGTTTTGAAAAAGATGTCACTCTGAACCTGTCGAAGAGTGACATTGAAAAGTTTCCTCATTTGTTTTACTCTTTTTTATTTTTTCTAGCATCAATAAATGATTTAACTGCAAAGATTAAAAATATGAGGCACATTAACGCCATTATAGATTGAACTGTAACGGCTGATGGTCGCTCCTGTTGAACTCCGCTTAGCATTTTGAAAAATTTTATAAGCCCGCTGATGGTTCCTAAAAATCCAAGCAGCATTAGAACAGCAGCTCCATGCATTGTATGCTTGAGATATTTTTCATTCATTCCCAACCAGCCGAGAATAAGCATCGGGATTCCAAAGAACGCAGGAATGAGCGCAGTTATGCTTTCACTGCTTATTCCAAAGTAGCTTATTAATCCCATTAAAATGAAAATTACACCGTATGCAATAGATAGTTTAGCCATGATTATTTTCCAATTTAGTTAAGTGTTAAAATACATCAATTAGGTGTAAATTGATGACAATACATTCCAATAAACAAATTACAAAAAACAAATAAATACCGACCTTCAATCATCCAATGAATAAAATTAAAATAGGCCGATAGATTTCTATTTTTCAAATTTCTGTTTAGCTAATTGATATTTGAGCTTTATCTGGGATTTGTCATTTGCTATTTGGGATTTTGACGTGCTTTTCTATTTCATCCTCACACCGAGCATCTTCTCATACTCGACATCATTTGGTTCCCATAATTCAATTTTGTTTCCTTCAATATCAAGAATGTGAACAAACTTTCCATAATCATATACTTCAATTTCATCAACAACTGTAACCCCCTCTTTTTTTAACTCTTCAACAAGCTGTTCAATATTTTCAACTCGATAGTTGATCATAAACTCTTTTTTTGAGGGGTCAAAATATTTTGTGTCTTGATTGAATGGACTCCATACAGTAAAACCTTTTTTCGTTTGTTCATCCGACTGACGCCATTAAAAAGTGGTTCCGTATTGATTAGTATTGAATCCGAGATGCTTCGAATACCATTCCTTTACTTTATCCGGATCTTTACACTTAAAAAATATCCCGCCGAGAGAGGTAACGCGTTTCATTTATGTTTATTCATTGTGAGCGTGGAAAAGGACTGTTTAAAAATTCAAATGTTTATATGTGAAGAGAAATTTGTATAAAACTAATATTTATTAATTAAGCGGCCAATTTCTTCTTTTAACTTTGGTAGATGGTTGTTTTTTATATTCCAAACAACTTCATAATCAACTCCGAAATAATCGTGTACAATTACATTTCTAAAACCAATAATTCCTTGCCAATCAACCTGCCGATTATTTTCTTTTAACTCCCGTGAAAGTTTATTTGCCGCCTCACCGATTATTTCAAAATTTCTTACTACTGCATCCTTCGTTTTTTTATTTGTAAAGAATTCTTCAACGGTAATGTCGTTCGTGTACTCAAGGATACTTTCAATTGCTTCTAAAATATCTTCCAATAAAAGTTTATCAGACCGCTTAGACATAAATCAACTCGGATTCTATTTCCTTAAAATATTTTTCCTTAATGCCATTTCGTGAAACAAGGTCAACCTTCCTTTTTAAAAGATTTTCTAACTCGTAGCAAAGATGAATGAACTCCATTCCAACCGAATGATCGAATTCAACCAATATATCTATATCACTATTTTCTTCATCTTCTTTTCTACTAACCGATCCGAATACAGCAATCTTTTTTATGGGATATTTAGATAACAATATCGGTTTAACATCTTTTAGTATTTCTAATACTTCTAATTGATAGCTCATCACTTTTCCATGTAAATTAAATTATTCACTATGAACTTAATTATATGTCACGTGTTCTTCAAGTCAACAGACTATTTTACTCCACTTTCAAAATCATATATTCAATTGCGCCAACATCCAGATTTATTTTGCTGTTTATAACCTCAAACTCTTTCCCACTCACAAGATCTTTTGCTTTGCTGAGATTATACATTCCGGGAAGAATATATTCTACGTTTTGCTGATTAGGGCTTTTATTTATGATCGTGAGAATCCTTTCATTCATATCAGATCGCAAATAAGCATAAACATTTTCATCGGCTTGCAGAGTTAGGAAATCACCATAACGTAGTACTGGATGATCTTTCCTAATATGAATGAGCTTGCTCACATCGTTTAGTGTTTGTTTTTCATATTGGTTAAGCTGCTCGCCAAATCTCATCATCCTTCTGTTATCGGGATCGGAAGCACCGGTCATTCCGATTTCATCGCCATAATAAATTATTGGAACACCGGGAATAGTAAGCAAGTATGCGAGATGAAGCTTCAGCTTATCATAGCTTGAAGGATTATCAACCTTCGGAGGATTATTCCATGCAAAATCACTTGCCCTGCCATCGTTAATTTCAAGATCACCATCAGCATATCCCATGTAACGTATCTTATCATGACTATCCATTATGTTTCCCATCAAGTTGTTGTAACCGAAAACCTGGAAACTTTTCTGCATCTGATAATCGAGCAGCTTGAACGATGCTTTCTCATCAAGAAAAATTGGGATTGCAACATCATAAAGATTAAAGTTGAACTGCGCATTCAACTGTCCATTGCTCACATAAGAATTTATCAAATCAATTCCGCCGAAAGATTCTCCAATTTGATATATTTTTTTCTGATAAGGAATTTCTACTTCACTCTTTATTTTTTTTGTGAGAAGTCGCCAGTATTCATTCGGGACATGCTTAACTGCATCGTGCCTGAACCCATCCGCACCGGTGACCTTCAACCACCAGACAGCATTGTCCGTCATGAACTCAAGCGCTTCGTACGAGCTTGTAAAATCGAATGACGGCATGTAAGGTTCAAACCAGGTTGTGAGCCGATATTCATCCCAAAGCCGTAAGTTCAATCTTCCATTTGGAAGTTCATAGGTGCCAAACCAATCACGATGTTCTTTCCACATCCAATGTTGCTCATGAACGTGGTGAGCAACATAATCCAATAAAACACTCATGCCATTGTTGTGAGCTGTTTCAACAAGTTTTTTTGCCAGCCTCATATCTCCAAATTTTTCTTCAACTTTTGTTGCCGAGACAGGCCAATAACCATGGTAACCCGTGTAATAGCGGTGAGGAGCGGGATATTCTCTGTATGCACTGTTTGTGTTATCAACAATCGGTGAAATCCAAAAAGTGTTTACACCAAGCGAATTAAAATATCCGTCTTCAATCTTGTTGATGATTCCCTGCAAGTCGCCGCCTTGATAATTTGCGGGAGTGAAAAGTGAATCATGCACAATCGGGTTATCATTCGAAGGATCGCCGTTGTTAAATCTGTCAATCATCATGCAATAAATTATTTGGTCATTCAAAGTTTTGTGATCGGTTGTTCCGGCAATTTTTCCATTATGAATTTGAACCATCTGAATGTTGGTTGATTTTCCCATTCTGTTTACGGCAATTCTAAATGTATGAGTTTCGAATCGCTCGTATTCTTTAAGCGTGATAATAATTTCTCGTCCATTTATAACAACCTGATCAGGAGGAAATTTTTGATTATCAATAAGAACAATCAAATCTTCTTTGTTTACAAACAAACTTTTATCAAAACTCTCAAGATAAAACTTCAGCTTAATGTCATCAGCAGAACTTTCCATTCCCAGCACATGAAGAAATAATTTATCTGCCGCAGCTTCCTCAATTACTCGAACAGAGTTAAAATCCCCCATCCCGTTTGATACTTTAACCGGGTTTGCGGGATCAACCACCTCTTTGCCGTCAACGTAAAATTTATACTCGTATCTGCCGGGATCGAGAGGAATTTCTATCTCCAAAACTCCATCGCCATTCAAATCTTTCATAGGAAGATTTTGACGGTCCCAGCTATTGAACTGTCCGAAAAGACTTACTTGCTTATCTGTCGGTGCAGGTTTGTAGGTAAATAAATAAGTTTTACTTTTAATCAACTTAACAGGGAAGTCGTAGATCATGTTATTAAACATGAAGGATACAAGCCCAATACCCGAAAAATCTTTTGGGGGAGTGAGCGATACTTCCTTTGAAACGGCATTAAAACCCACATCAATATTTACACTTGGAAGAAATTCAACTGAATAATCTTCCGAGTAAAACAAATCGCTTATCAAAACTTTTGTCGTTTGATCCTGCCGAAGATTTACCGGTTGAATAAGATCGCGAATGGTTTGGGAGTTAGTTACAGTTACTGTTAAGAATACTGAGAGTATTATTTTTTTAATCATGTTAGTCCTTAGTAATTGTTGCGCTTGTCGCCTCAAGCGGATTGTTTTATGAACCGGATTTTATTTTTGTCACAAAGTTAAGGCAAGTTTGGGAAAGGGAAAAGCAGGTGAATGGGATTAGTAGGATGAAGATAAAGAAAAATACTCGCTAGAATTACCAATTAACAACTTCGCCGACTTTAAGCTTACGCAAATTAATTCTATAGAAAACGAGTGCTGGAATTATGAAACCGATACAACTGAAGATCAGTTTTATTTCATAAGTGAAAACAGCAGAAATGTTGGACGACGGAACGAATGCAAAAGAAATTCCAAATACTGTCATGCCACCGTCTATAAATCCTGCTATGATGGTTACACATTTATTGCGGAAAAATCCTCCGCTTTGCCCATAAGCCACACGGACTCACCGAGTCGGTTGCGCAGAGCGCATCTTACCGGATGCGCCAACCGCTATTGTATTCATTCGCACCAGTCGCTATCAGCTAATATAGACACGATTGTTAATAACTGTTAAATCACCAATACCTTTATATCAGGGTAGCCCATCAGCTTGAGAATAAAATAATTGACTGCCGCTTCACCGGGATCATCTGAAATGCAAACAAGCTCCGCATATCTCGGAACCCCGGCCTTGGTCAGGATGTTCCAGATATCTTTTGCGGCTTTGGGCGTACCGCCTTCATTCAGCAATTCGGTGTATGAAACATGTACAACTTTTCCATCCAGAGTTTTAGCAGGTGGATTCTTACCCGAAGCAATAAATATCCTGGGATATAATCCCTTGATGCTATTAGGATCAGCAATTAACACATCTTTGCGGAGATTAACAGGATAAGTCGTGGGAGTAATGGATAAATCATTACCGACCTTTTTAAGATCACCCGCAGTCGAATCTTTTATGACAGTGAAACCACGCTTAACCCATTTATCTTGGGAGTCCATGAAGATGGATACTTTTTTCTGTCCCATTTTCTCCAGCATTACAAACGCCAGTGCTGATTCTTTTGTTAACCCCGAATCTGAAATTACAACCGCTTCGTCGGACACATTGACGCCGGACTGGCCCAGAATTTCAGCCAGCTTGGCTGGATTAGTGAGATAACTTTTAAACAGATCTGCAGGGATGTTAAGCGCAAAAGGCAAATGCCCCTCACTGAATTCGCCTAAAGTTCGCACATCAACCATGCTGACTTGTGAGACTCCATACATCCTCATCGTCTTGCCTCCCCATGTCTTCAACCAGTTTGTTTCTCTCATGAGAAACGGGGAATCGTATGTCCAATAAGGCAGTTCTCTTTCATCCTTCAGCCATCCCATCTCGGACTCGCTGTAAAGTTTAACCTTGGTGAAATTAAGAATAAATTTTAGTGTGAAGAACGGAACGCTGGCGGCTATTCCACCGCCGCAATAGGTATAGATCTGCTGTTCCGGCTTGACACCTAAGTAGTTCAGCATCTTTCTGATTTCCTCAGCGGACTTGAAGGTCTTGTCCGGATTGTAGAAATCACCGCCGGGCAGCAAAATGCCGTTCGGAATATGTCCGGGACGGTCAAAGAATTGGAGTTCCCCGAAATGCCAGTTTGCCTCCAACGCCTCCAGTAAGGCATAATTCTTCTTATCACCGGTTGCAGTAAGGAATTCCGGCAGCTTGACCCGCGCATCTTCATTAAACTTTTTGATTTGGAAAGAGCTTTTCTCCGGAATAGATGGTACCTCAATTGTTATCGGCAGCCCTTCCTCCTGCCATTTGAAAAGTCCGCCGTCTAAAATTAAAAGGTCATTTGCTGGGAAGCCGTGGTAGTATAAATCATAAAAAAGCCGGGTTGCCACTATTGAACCGCCTTGATCGTATATGATGATCTTTTTCCCGAGACTGATTCCCCAGGACTGGAAGCGCTGTTCCATCTCAGAGATCGGAATATCCTGGATCCCATAAGTCATAAAGTCAACACTTACTGCACCGGGAATATGTTTTTCCTTGTAAATCTTTGTAGGAGATGCGTCAAGTATAAGAACGTCAGCATTTTTAAGATTTTTCTCAAGCCATTTAACTTTTATAAGATTGCCTTCGATTCCTTCTTCCGCGATTAAGGGCTTCATCAGGAGCAGACAAACTGCAACGACAAGTATACAGCAATACATCATTTTGTTTATGTTCATTTTTTCTCCTTTATAATTATCTTTTATTTAGCTCAGTAGAATTTACAGTTCCAAACAATTCGTATGGTCTTTTACTAAAATTTTCGTTGAATAAAAAAACTGCAAGAAAGATGTATGCAATAAATCCAAGAATAATAAGCATCTGAACCCTGGATGTTTTTTGAATATCTTGTTTTGATTTTACATCACAAACTTCACCAGGGCAGTATTGCGCTTTTTCTTTATAAAACATCGAATAAAATTTACATCCTAAACAAATACCAAACGCCGTTTCAAAGAATAAGAATATAAGGCAAATTAGACAGATGATACCTGCTATTGGGCTACGTGCATTTAATACCGCTATATGAATGAAAGTTATTGTTGCCAAAATTACACCAATTATCCAGGCAAATTTTTTTTGTTGAGCCCCAACATATTCAGGGACTTGATTCCTAACGATCATACTCCCAATTATTAAAGAAGGAGAAAATTTAGGATTAACACAGATACGTATTAAAATATCTGTAAGGAATATTGTAATAGCATATTTTAGCAATAAAAAATCCCCTTTAAGAACAACTACCAGTATTGAGATAAACATCATTAAGAACAGTATACCTGCTGCGGCTCTTATTTCCCGTTCATTTAAAACGGGAATGTTATATCCTGCAACATCTTCTCCAAAGTTTATTATTTTATTCATCAGTTCGTATCCTTTCCCGCTTTCCATTTTAAGATATTCATAATAGTATTTTAGGGTTAGTGTATTTTGAAAATTTTTTTCTGGCGCAAGAATATGTAATCCAACAAATAACTGAAATAGAGGGTCAACATACAGCGGGTTATGGTAAACAAACAGCGTAGTTATGTCAATCAAATATCATGGGTAAGCATGCTGAAGTAGTTATATTGAAGATAAGAATATTATTTTTCTTGATTGGCTTATTGTATTTATATCATAACTCATTCAAAGAGATTGCAAAATGAAAAGAGAAGAACTCCCAAAATTAACTTCTAAATAGCCGGATGAAGATATCAATCGATAGAGAGCGTTTTAAATTTTATTTATGGGTTGGCTTTGCTTATCTATTGCTATGGCTGTTCATAGATTTAGTAAATTATACCGGCCCGTTGCTAGCAGAGGTTTCCAATAATATTTGGCGATTTGGTTACACTGTTGTTGTCAATTTTATTTTTTTCGAGTTTACCCTACCTTTTATAAAGCAAAAAAGGAAATATTTCCTTTACAATATTCTTCTTTTTCTTTTAGCTTTATGGCTTCAATTAATGTTATGTTCTTATGGCTTGTATGCCTGGAGATCCATTGGGATCCAGTTGCATATTTATACTGCTTTACTAAAATTCTCCTCACAGTCCCACGCAATTTCTGCTCAGGCAGCATATGGGGTGATGTCAATTTTCTTTTTTGGAATTATTAAGCATTATTACGATTTTAAAAAACTAAAAATGTCAGCACAGCTAATGCGTATTGAAAAACAGCAGGCGGAATTGAATTACCTCAAATCACAAACAAACCCGCATTTTTTATTCAACACGTTAAATAATATATATTCATTGGCGAGGGATAAATCTGACCTGACCCCGGAATCCATTTTACGTCTGTCGAAAATTTTACGTTATATGCTTTATGAAACCAGCGGAGAGTACATAGCTATAGAACAGGAGCTAAAAATTATCAATGACTTTATTGCTCTTGAAAAATTGCGTTATGATGAATCTTTACGTATCAATTTTAACTATGACATTGAGGATATGAAACAAGCCTTACCGCCACTGTTGCTGATCCCATTAGTTGAAAATGCGTTCAAACATGGTGTTTCTGAAACAAGAAATCAACCATTTGTCGATATCCATCTTTCGGTTAATCAGCGGCAGTTAATGTTTATTGTAAAAAATTCTACTGAAAAATTTCCTGAGGAACAGGGCGTAAAAGAAAATATCGGTCTTTCTAACCTGAGACGCCAACTTGAATTGCTCTATACAGATTACGATCTATCAATTCAACAAGGCGAATCTGCGTTTACAGCCACTTTAAAAATTAATCTTACAAGCCATGTCTAAAATAAAGTGTATTATAATAGAAGACGAGCCATTAGCAGTAAAAATTTTATCGGATTACATTATGCAAGTACCGTTTCTGGAATTACAAGCAACATTTAAAGATGCTATTAATGCAACTGACTATTTGCGACATAATAATATCAACCTTATTTTTTTAGATATTCATCTACCTAAATTAAAAGGTATGGCTTTTTTAAAAACGCTTACACATCCACCCGCTATAATTATTACAACCGCTTATCATCAATACGCAGTGGAAGGATTTAATTTAAACGTAACAGATTACTTGTTAAAGCCATTTGATTTTGAGCGCTTTTTAAAAGCAGTAAATAAAGTAAAAACTGCACAAAGAGAGCAACTGAGATCAAATGTAAACCTGGAGACAAAGGATTATCTTTTTCTAAATGTTCAAAAAAAGAAGGAGAAAATTTTATTCTCAGAGATTATTTATATTGAAAGTCAGCGGGAGTACATTAAAATCATTACAATAAAAAAAGAATACATCTCAAAAATGAGTACTCATGAAATTGAGGATCTTTTACCTTCAAATCTTTTCAAACGGATTCACCGTTCTTTTATTGTTTCATTAAGCAAGATTGAATCATACACTGCAGAAACAGTTAAGGTTAATGGAGTATCTATTCCAATTGGTAGGGGCTATAAAAATATTTTAGAAACATTATAGCTTTTGTTGTAAGACTCTCATTTTTTTCCGCTTCATCTGAGTTGCTTCAGTGAGATTCCTAAATACGATACGATTAGCGAAAGCGGAATTATTAGTTGTAGAGTTATGTTCCAAAATGACGTACAATGGATGGCGGTATGTCCAGTAAGGGATTTCGGGTTTTTCACTTATCAAGATACACCGAAATTGATGAGGGTGTTTAGTTTCTCGAACCACTGGGACCCTTATTGGCTATACCGAGTGTTGACTACTATGCTTTTTTCAAATCAGCAAGTTTCGGGTTGTTGCCAATTTTATGATATTGTATTTTTATCAAAGAAAAATATTATTGTCAAATGTCAGAAAAAATTAATTATAACCGAGTAGCAAAAGCAATAAAATATTTGTCTGTTAATTACAAACAACAACCTTCTTTGGAAGAAGTCGCTGCACATGTTCATTTAAGTTCTTTTCATTTCCAAAGAATCTTTACTGATTGGGCTGGCATTAGTCCGAAAAAATTTCTGCAGTACCTAACTGTTGAGGAATTAAAAAAAGGATTACAAAACACAAAAATTTTAGTCCATGTTGCTGAAAAAGTTGGTCTGTCGGCACAGTCAAGGGTTTATGATTTGTTTGTAAATATTGAAGCTGTTACTCCACAAGAATACAAAACCAGAGGGAAAGGGGTTGAAATTGAGTACGGATTTCATAAAACACCTTTTGGAGAATGTTTTATTGCAAATACAAAAAAAGGAATTTGCTCATTAAGTTTTATCGATGATGATAAAGAATCAGTACTTGCTGAATTTACTGATAAATGGGACAATGCTAGGTTATCTAAAAATCAATCAACAACTGAGAACTTAGTGGAGAAATTATTTTATGAACCCTTATACAAACATCAATTAAGTTTGCTGTTAAAAGGTACTAAATTCCAGATAAAAGTTTGGGAAGCCCTGCTAAAAATTCCTTTTGGCACTGTCACAACTTATCAAAACATTGCTACAGTCATTGGTCATTCAAATGCATCGAGAGCTGTTGGTACAGCAGTGGGTAATAATCCGGTTGCGTTTCTCATTCCATGCCATCGGGTCATACGTAGCGAAGGTTTGATTGGTCAGTATCATTGGGGCGTACCACGTAAATGTGCCATCATCGGTTGGGAAAAAGCGAGGATTGAATTACAAAATAGTACTGCTTGAATAATATGTTAACCATAATTATAAAAATAAAATAATGTCACAAAACAAGGATTACATACTTGGAACAAATAACGAAGAATCAAAACGTCTGGGACTGCAACACAATGTTTGGAAACCCTATGTTTTAGATTGTTGGCAACGTGCAGGAATTACAACCGGGCATAAAGTAGTAGATATTGGAGCCGGACCTGGTTTTGCAACAATTGATCTTGCAGAAATGGTTGGCGAAACGGGTGAAATTTATTCCATTGAGCGCTCAGTCAATTTTACAAAATCAATAATGAAATTAAGCTCAGATAGGAATCACAATAACATAAAGGTATTTGAATTAGATTTGATAAAAGATGATTTACCAGAGTTTAAAGCTGATTTTACCTGGTGTCGCTGGGTAGCTTGTTTTGTATCCGATCCGCAAAAACTCATCCGAAAGATTGGTAACATGTTAAACAAAAGTGGTGTTTCCATATTTTTCGAATATAGCGATTATTCAACTTGGCGACTTGCGCCACAAAATATCGCAGTGGAAAGTTTTGTAACTGAAGTCATGAAAAGTTGGAGAGATACAGGGGGAGAACCAGATATAGCTTTGATTTTACCCACCTTGCTAATAAATTTCGGTTTCAGAATTAGTTCAGTAAAACCCCATGTCTTTTGTGTAAGACCTAATGAATTTATTTGGCAATGGCCATCTTCTTTTATAGAGACTAACTTAAATAGATTACTAGAACTCGGCAAAGTCACGATTGAATGGACAATGAATGTAAAGAATGAGCTTAAAAAAGCCGAAAACAACCCGAATACCTACATGATTACTCCAATGGTGTTAGAAATAATTGCAGAAAAAAAATAGAAATTGGAGCTAACCTGAGATGCCAACTCGAATTGCTATACACAGATTGTAATCTATCTACTCAACATGGCGAATCAATGTTTACAGCCGCATTAATAATTAATCTAAATAGCCACGTCTAAAATAAAGTGTATTATAATTGAAGATGAGCCATTAGCAGTAAAAGTTTTATCAGATTATATTTTGCAAGTCCCGTTCCTGGAATTACAAGGAACATTTAAAGATGCTATTCTTGCAACTGGCTACTTGCGGGATAATCATACTGATCTTATTTTTTTAGATATACATCTGCCAAAATTAAAAGGTATGTTTTTTTTAAAAACTCTTGCACAGCCGCCCGCGGTAATTATTACAACCGCTTATCATCAATACGCTGTGGAAGGATTTAATTTAAACGTAACAGATTACTTGTTAAAGCCGTTTGAATTCGAGCGATTTTTAATAGCAGTAAATAAGGTAAAAACAGCGCAAAGAGAAAAACAGAAATCAAATGAAAGCCAGGAGATAAAAGATTTTATATTTCTGACTGTGCAAAAAAAGAAGGTGAAAATTTTATTCTCAGAGATTGTTTATATTGAAAGTCAACGGGAGTACATTAAAATTGTCACATCCAAAAAAGAATACGTTTCAAAAATGAGTACTCATGAAATCGAAGATCTTTTACCAGCAAATCTCTTCAAACGGATTCACCGGTCCTTTATAATTTCAATCAGTAAGATTGATTCATACACAGCTAAAACAGTTGAGGTTAATGGAGTATCCATTCCCATTGGCAGGGGCTATGGAAATATTATAGAAAATTTGTAGCTTTTTATTTCAATTCCATTTTTTCCAATTATAAGATTCAAATCTATCCAGCATTTTTTTAAGTGAATTATAATTTCCCTTCTTTCGAAGAGTTTTTAAAGAACAGCTTTTCATAATTCAAATGATATTTAGTAAGTAATTCCTTTGGAATGGGTCCGGATTTATTATGTATGGTTCTACCGTTAATAGTGTGAAAATAAGTTGAGTTTGCCGTTGAAGAAGAGAATGGCAATCCTCAGATTATCAAAATTTCTATAGCCTTGAGCAACTCTGTTTAACTTTTGGATCGCACCATTAAA